>Ga0209537_1004267_pt1 | contig 12297 bp, 11 predicted proteins | sample BioPla4DNA1_FD_187698 | JGI IMG/M metagenome (GOLD analysis project Ga0209537, IMG submission 187698) | Biogas fermentation microbial communities from Germany - Plant 4 DNA1 (SPAdes) (version 2) | ecosystem: Engineered > Bioreactor > Anaerobic > Digestate | place: Bielefeld, North...
AATTCACTAGCCAAGTTCATAATATCGTTTAGTAGATCAATGGGAACTCGAATGCTGTCCTCTATAGCTAGAGTGGTTGTTTTTCTGTTGTGAGCTTGGGGCTTGTTGCTTTGTATATTATTACTTCTCTCTTTGTCTGCCTTTTCTGGTTGCTTATCCTCCAACAATACCTCTTTATACTTGTTAGGTTTTATTTCTACACTTAGCTCCTGTATACTGTCTTCCGGAATTTCCAAAGCCAAGGCAACAAGGTTTCTCTCCAGCACAGTTGTAAAGAGGAAGGTGTATTCTATATCGCTTTTTAGAACATCGTCCAAGCCCTCTATTTCACTAACGTCGGAATGGGATTCTAGGATCTGACCTATGGATTGAATTTTACTAAAAAAAGCAATAGGGCTTATGCCTCTCTTATCCAGATCCTTATGCAGCCTTAGCTTAATTCTATACAACCGATGACCATGCTCAAGGGCACTTTCTATCCTTTCTTGCTGATTCTCATCCAGATATAATTCTTTACTTCTATTGTCCCTGATTTCTATCAAAGATTTGGGACTAGCCTTTGCTGACTGTCCCTCCAAGATAGCTGACAATTCATCTAGATAAGAAGAGATGTCAAAATTTGGGCTATCCAGAACATTGTCCACCATATCCCTTAAGCAATCATTGGCTTTTAATAGAGTATCAATACTGGAATCATTCAATCCAATTTTATTATTGCGAACAGCCCCAAATACATTTTCCATGGCATGGGCTAGTTTTACTATATTATCTAACCCAAAAAAGCCGGCAGTTCCTTTTATGCTGTGAACACTTCTAAATAGCCTGTTTATAAGTTCCCCATCTCCCCCAGCCCCAGCCATTACCAACAGATCTGATTCAACTTGCTCTATATGCAACCTAGCTTCTTCAACGAATTCCTGAATAAACTCTTCATTTTGCAGCAACCCAATTCCCCCTTGCATCCATTGATTTTACAAATTTAAGATTCCACCGCAATTACCTCATCTAGTTTTAAAATTCTAAACAATTTTTTTACTTTTCCATTAAGCCCTATAATTTTAAAGCCCTTTCTAATTTGGTTTGCAGTTTTGTAGAGGGCAATTATCAAGTTAAGGCCTATGGAATCAATCACCTCTACCTTTTCCATATCCAACACTATTTCTTCATAGGAATTATCTCTCTCTATGGCTTCACGCATCTGATCTAACTTATCCTTAACCCAGAATGAAGTTATGTCTTCAGCAATCCTTATTTCAAGACGATTGTCCTTTATACTGGTATCCATGTACATCCTCCTTAATGCAGCATTTTCTATGTATATTCATATAACTTACTCTAAATCAGTGATGAAGTGAAGGGTCAATAACTCGTAATGAAATTTATAAACCTTACTAGGAAAATTAAAACATTTTATATAATAATACCCTAAGCTATTGTACTAATTCAATAACTATAAGTATCGAGGATATAGGTTATTGATAAGTAAGAAGCTTTGTTGAGTTGGTCAAGGTTTCATAACTAAAAAAAGTTATAGGATTTGTCATTAGTCAATTTTATGCTAAAATATGATGAAAATCATATGTGAACCATGATACTCCATAAACAGCAGTTGTCTGACAGTTGCAATTTTATATTTGAAAAATGTTATTGTCTTCCCTTTGTTTTTATGGTATATTATAGTGCATACATATTTATATTAGGCAATTTTATGAATTTATTAGAGGTTATTAAAACTTATATGATTTGATGGGAGTTGTGAAACTATGAAAGATTTTTTCAATGAGTTGCGGCAATTAGCAGAAACTAACAATTATATACCTGCTGAATTACATACAAAATACAACACCAAAAGAGGGCTAAGAAATAACGATGGCACAGGGGTTTTGGTGGGTTTGACTCGCATCGGTGAAGTTATAGGTTACTACTTAGAAAATGGAAAGAAAATGCCCGCGGAGGGACGTCTTTATTATCGTGGTATAGAAATTCAGGAGATAGTAAGAGGTTTTCAGGCAGATAATAGATTTGGCTTTGAAGAAACTGCCTATCTACTTTTATTTGGCAAATTGCCTAACGCTGATCAGCTTAATAAATTTGAAGCAATAATAGGTTCCCATAGAGAACTCCCAGAAGGCTTTGCTGAGGATATGATATTTAAAGCCCCCAGTATAGATATAATGAATAAGCTGGCTCGAAGTGTACTGGCAGCTTACTCCTATGATAAGGATCCAGACAATGTTAGTGTGGAAAATGTGTTGCGCCAATGCATTGAGCTAATTTCCAGATTCCCTTCATATATAGCCTATGCTTATCAGGCTAAATGTCATTATCATAACGGTGAAAGCCTGTATATTCATTATCCTCAAAAAGATTTAAGTACTGCGGAAAATATACTTTATTTGATTAGGCCGGATAAGAAATTTACAAAGCTTGAAGCTGAAGTTTTGGACTTATCCCTAGTTTTACACGCAGAACATGGCGGTGGTAATAACTCCAGCTTCACCACCCATGTAGTCACCTCTACAGGTACCGATACCTATTCAGCTATTGCTGCTGCTATAGGTTCCTTGAAAGGACCTAAGCACGGAGGTGCCAATGCAAAGGTTATGGCTATGATGGAAAATATAAAGACCAATGTGAAAAATTGGGATGATGAAAAGGAGGTTGCTGATTATCTCCGAAAGATACTGCACAAAGAAGCCTTTGATGGTTCTGGTCTCATCTACGGTATGGGCCATGCAGTGTATACTCTATCCGATCCTAGGGCTGTTTTATTAAAGGAAAAAGCGGCTGAACTAGCCCAGGCTACAGGAATGGAAAAGGAATTTAAACTATATAAAACCATAGAGAAGCTTTCTCCAGAAATATTCAGTGAAGTAAAAAAGGACACTAAAACCATATGTGCTAATGTAGATTTTTATTCTGGATTTGTTTATAAAATGCTAAATATTCCAGAGGATCTTTATACCCCTATATTCGCCATGGCCAGGATGCCTGGATGGGCTGCTCATAGGATTGAAGAATTGATAAGTGGGGGAAGAATCATTCGACCTGCATATAAGAGTGTTCTTTCGTCACAAGAATATGTACCGTTAAAACAGAGATAGGTTCATACGGCTACTGTTCTCTCAAACCAACTTCCTATCGATATAAAGTGTAAATCAGTTTCTAACAAGAAACTGATTTTTATTTTTTTGAATGATTTTCTCCTATAAACAAATAATAGTTTTATGTTAGGATAGGAGGAAATCGGTATGAAAAAAATGACTATTAATATAATAATATCTCTTGCTTTAATTGTATTAAGTTTTCCTATTCCTTCCTTATGCGCACCTCCTGAAAATTCTGCTAAAGCAGCTATTGTAATGGAGGTGGAAACTGGAAGAGTGTTGTATGAAAAAAATGCCCATGAAAAATTACCCATGGCCAGCACTACCAAAATCATGACCGCCATATTGGCAATTGAAAATTCTAATCTATCAGATATTGTTACAGTTTCCCCAAGGGCTTCTGGAATAGAGGGCTCTTCCATCTATTTAGCAGCTGGTGAAAAGCTAACCTTAAAGCAGCTGCTCTACGGTCTAATGCTGCGATCCGGCAACGATGCAGCTTATGCCATTGCTGAACACATAGGTAAAAGTATAGAAAACTTTGCTGATATGATGAACAAAAAAGCACGAGAAATTGGTGCTATGAATACTAATTTCGTAAATCCCCATGGGCTACATCATAAAGACCACTATACCACTGCTTATGATCTTGCCTTAATATCAGCTTATGCTATGAGAAATCCTGTCTTTCGTGAGATAGTATCTACAAAATATTACAAAATCCCTTGGGAAGGACAGCCCTGGGATAGGGTATTAATGAATAAAAACGCTCTACTGTGGAACTATGAAGGAGCAAATGGCATTAAAACTGGATATACTAAAGCAGCTAGAAGATGTTTGGCCTCTGCTGCTCTTAGGAATAATATGCAGTTAGTTGCAGTGGTTTTAGACTGTCAACCTTGGTTTGATGATAGTGCAGCTCTTTTGGACTATGGGTTTTCCCACTACGAGATGAAAAAACTCTTTGAAAAGGGAGAAATTGTAGGTGAAATACCTGTAAAGAATGGTTTTCAAAAAACAGTAGAATTAATGCTAAAAGAGGATATATCCGTACCCTTATCAGAAGGTGAAGCAGAAAAACTACAAATAACCCTAAAACATCCTGGCTTTTTAAAAGCTCCTATAGAGAAAGGCACTAAGGTAGGAACTATTGAAATAGTCATTGATAATACAAAAATATCAAAGAATGTATATGCAGCTTCCAATGTCAAGGAAAATACTTTCCCCTCCAATTTACGTAATATAATAAATCAATGGGTGGCAAAGGCACGGAAAAATCTATGGCCTTGAAAAAGTTGTTTTTATTTTTATTGATATATCTTTCCATTCATTATAGAATATATATTAATGATTTGTGAAATGTGTACAATTGTTATTTCGTAAAATTGTTTATGTATAGCAGTATTTTTATATTTGGAGGGGTTTTCTTTGAAAAATCGTTTGTTCTTACCAATTACTATAAAAGGCAAAAATATTCGCAACAGAGCTGTTATGCCCCCCATGGTCTGCTTTGGGATGGCTGATAATGACGGTTTTGTGACTGATAAACATGTAGAGCATTACAAGGCAAGGGCCAAAGGCGGTACCGGTTTGATAATAGTAGAAGCTACTTGTATACAGAAGGATGGCAGACTATCTAATGACCAGCTGGGAATTTGGTCAGATGAACACATACCTGGGCTTAGTAAAATTGTACAAGCCTGTCATGAACATGGAGCAGTAGTTATGATACAAATACACCATGGTGGCCTAAAAACTCCCACTTCAGTGGCTGATATACCTGCAGGACCATCCATAGATAAAAATAAGCCCTCTAGAGAATTAACTATAGAGGGGATTGAGAATATAAAGCAAAATTTCCTAAAAGCTGCCTTTCGAGCTAAAGAGGCAGGTTTTGATGGTATTGAGCTTCATGGCGCACATGGATACCTTCTCAATCAATTTGTATCTCCTGTTACCAACCATCGAACCGATGAATATGGCGGAACTTTAGAAAAACGTATGAAACTATCCTTAGATATTATCAGGGATATTAGGCAAGAATTAGGAAATGAAAATTTTATCATAGGATATCGTATGGGAGGGAATGAACCTACTCTAAAGGACGGAATCAGAATTGCAAAGCTGTTAGAGGAAGCAGGGGTGGATCTGCTGCATGTCTCTGCAGGTATAGAAAGTCCTGATATTCCACTTCCCCAGCCTCCCTCAAACTTTCCATTTAACTGGATAGTCTATTGTGGAACAGAGATAAAAAAGAATGTCAGTATACCAGTTATTGTAGTTAATGGAATTCGTACCAGCAGTCAGGCTGCACTAATAATAGAAAACAGGCTGGCTGATTTTGTTGCCGTAGGTAGAGGTCATCTAGTAGATCCAGCATGGGCTAATAAGGCTATAAATAAGATGGAGTCTATCCCATGCCTTGAGTGTAAACCCTGTAAATGGTTTAAAAGTGGAGAGCTTTGCCCAGGGCGTTCTATTTAGTTTCCTCTAAACATTTCCTGTACCTTTCCCTAGCTCTACGAATTACTTTGATGGCTTCTTCTTTATCTCTCCAGCCCTCAATGGTTACTTCTTTTTCTTCTAAATCCTTATATACGTCAAAGAAATGTTCTATTTCTCTCAAGAGATGGGGGGGTACATCTTCTAAGCTGTCAATATAATTCCACAAGGGATCATTCTTGGGGACGCAGAGTATCTTCTCGTCCTCACCTTTCTCATCCCGCATCATAAATAGGCCTATGGGAAATGCCTCTATCAAGCATCCTGGAAAAGTTGACTCCCATACCAACACCAAAGCGTCTAAGGGATCCCCATCTAGAGCCAAGGTCTCAGGAATAAATCCATAATCTGCGGGATAGTGTACCGGTGAAAAAAGCATTCTATCAAAACGAATCACCCTTTTTTCGGGATCATATTCGTATTTATTTCTGCTTCCCTTAGGTATCTCAATCATTACATCAAAAGTTTCTCTTTCCATAATATCATTCCTCTCGTAATTTACTGGTATATAATAATATTATAAATATTGTGTCCAAAAATATAGGCAAAACTAGATTTTGGTCAAATCCTGCTCAAAAACAAAGCCTGTGAAAAACCATAAAGTGTTTACACAGGCTTTAAAGCATATAATATGAGTTCTGTCTAAATTATTGATACTTTTTATGCTTTAGCTCTTCTATTGCTAATAAATCTTCCGGTCTGCTTCAAGGCGCTAAATAGTACTGAAACCAAGATAGTATTCCCAACGGTGGCTGGCAATACCGCTGTTCCAAATGCCAATACAAAAGCTTCTCCTGGTAACACGCCCATTAGGATAGCCGATAATAGAAATACGGTGCCGCTAAATAAGGTGCCTATAATTGGAGTAACAATTGAAATAATATAGTGATTTATACGAGTCCTTGCTATTCCAAGTAGCAACAGAAGGAAAGCGGTAGTGACTATCTTGTCTATAAGATTGGGGAAAAAGCCTCCCGGAAGTCCTGTAGTCATACCTGCTAGTATTCCCGCTGCTATGCCTATTACAAAACCTAAAGCCACATCATCAAACATCAGCAAACATACAAAAAGCATAGCCAACAAGAAGTCAGGCTTTACCGGTGTTCCTGTAGGTGGTACTATAGCATGCAGTACAAGACCTACGGCTAATAATAATCCCGCCAAAACAAAATCTCTTAAATTTTTCATAAAATATCTCTCCTCTTCTCATCTAATCTCTTTTCATAGGGCTCTATCCTATAAACTCAAGCCCTTTAAAAAATAAAACTCGTCTCAGCTCCTCTCTTTTTATATTTATAGGATTTTTATATGGATAGTATTTGATTTTATTAGCAACTATCCATATAATTAGTATGATATCAAATATAATACCAAAAACAAAAGGATATTTCAATACTGAAATTTTACAAAGATTACTAAATAGTTTTTTGTAATTATTGAAAAATTAATCATGTCTTGTATTATTGACCATTTATCTGATATTATATTACAGTATGCTTTTGTTATTTTAAGAGTGAATCAGGGGGAAACTATTGTTATGAGCAAATATGGTTTTGATAATGAAATATATTTAGAAAAACAAGCAGAAGCTATTCTAGAAAAGCTTAGGCTTTTTCCAGATAAACTTTACCTTGAGTTTGGAGGCAAACTCTTCTATGATTACCATGCTTCAAGGGTTTTGCCAGGTTTTGATCCCAATATTAAAATAAAACTTCTTCATAAGTTAAAAGACAAAGCCGATATTATACTATGTGTCAGCGCTAGGGATATTGAACGAAAAAAAATCCGAGCAGATTTTGGCATAACCTACGACATGGATGTTTTGAAATTAATTGATGATTTTCGAGCATGGGGCCTTGATGTGGCAGGGGTAGTTATTACCCTATTTGATAATCAGCCTTCAGCTATCCAATTTAAAAACAGGCTGGAGAGAAGAGGAATAAAGACATATACCCATGGATTTACCAAGGGATATCCAGCAGACGTGGACACCATTGTTAGTGATGAAGGTTATGGCGCAAACCAGTATATTGAAACTAATAATGAACTGGTTATAGTCACCGCTCCTGGTCCAGCCAGCGGTAAATTAGCTACCTGTTTATCCCAACTCTATCATGACTATAAGAGAGGGTTAAAATCTGGATACGCCAAATTTGAAACCTTCCCCATATGGAACCTCCCTTTAAACCATCCAGTTAATATAGCCTATGAAGCTGCTACAGCAGATATTAGGGATTTCAACATGATAGATCCTTACCATCTGGAGGCCTACGGAGAAACAGCTGTAAACTATAATAGAGACGTGGAAATTTTTCCAGTAATAAAGCGAATTTTGGATAAGATTACTTCAGATTCTTCTATTTATAAATCTCCTACAGATATGGGGGTAAACAAGGCTAAATTTGGAATTATTGATGATGAAACAGTCCAAAATGCTGCTAAGCAAGAGATCATACGACGATATTTTTGGTACAATGTAGAATTTGCTAAAGGTAATACCGATAAAGAAACCTTGACTAGAGCAGAGGTATTAATGAAAAACTTAAACTTATGTCCAGAAGATAGAAAAGTGGTGTTGCCAGCCAGACAGGTAGTAGAAGAACGGAGTGCAACTGCAACAGAGGATACATATGAAAGTCTATGTGCAGCTGCTATAGAACTGCACGATGGCGCCATTGTTACAGGAAAAAATTCCTGCCTAATGGATGCAGCATCCAGCCTAGTTCTAAATGCAATAAAGACAGTAGCGGGTATACCTGATAATATCCACCTACTATCTCCCAATATAATAGAGTCTATTCAGCGACTTAAAAGAGAAGTTTTGGGGGAAAAGATTGTAGCTTTAAACTTAGAAGAAACCCTTATAGCACTCAGTATCAGTGCCACCACCAACCCCACTGCTCAACTAGCTCTGTCAAGCCTTAATAAGTTGGAAGGCTGTGAAGTTCATTTTACCCATATTCAATCTCCCACAGATGAAAAAGCACTGCGAAAGCTGGGAGTGAATGTAACAGCAGATCCTCATTTTCTATCAAAAAATTTATTTATTATATAGATAAAGGCTTATATATATAGTAAGCAAAATAATATATAGCAAGCAATATAATAGAGCGGATAAAAGTATATATCCGCTCTATTTCTAGTTATCCTACTTATTAAATACCTGTGGATTTATGGTAGACGCTGGCATCTTGCCTTGGAAAAAGTCTATTATATTCTGACAGGCTTCATTGGTCATGGCAACCCTAACCTGGTGGGTAGCAGTACCTATATGAGGAGTAAGTACTACATTCTCAAGTCTTAAAAGAGCCTCTGGTATATATGGTTCTTTCTCAAAGACATCTAGGCCTGCTCCCGCCAATTTTCCTTGCTCTAAGTGGCGAATTAATGCCTGTTCATCTACTACTTCCCCTCTTGAAGTATTTATTAAGTAAGCCGATTCCTTCATTAGATTAAGTTCCCTTTCCCCTATTAAATGACGTGTTTCAGCTGTAAGTGGAGTATTTATGGATACAACATCAGCTGTCCTTAAAAGCTCATCTAAGGGGAGGTATCTAACCTTCAACTCTTGTTCTAGTACTTGGCTTAACTGATTTCTATTATAATAAACCACCTTCATGCCGAAAGCTAATGCCCTTCTTGCAACAGCCTTTCCAATTCGACCTAAGCCTATAATCCCTAGAGTTTTTCCAAATAAATTCTGTCCCTCATTCATCATCATTCCCCATTTAGAGCCGGGATTATCTCTTAACCATCGATCCTTCATAGAAATCCTTCTCATGACATCTATCATAAGACCAAAAGCTAGCTCTGCCGTAGATTCGGTTACAGACTCTGGGGCATTGGCCACCAATATATTATGCCGGCTGGCTTCATCAACGTCTATGTTGTCATAACCTGCTCCATATACGCTAATAATCTTAAGTTTCCTGGCTGCTCTAATCATCTGGGCATCCATCCTATAACCAGTAAGCAATATACCATCAAATTCAGGAATTATTGATAGAAGTTCATCTCGGCTGTATCGCCTATTATCTGGGTAAGTCACTTGAAAGGAACTTTTAAGAGTATCCATGCCAGGTCCTGTTAAGGGTGTAGTAACTAGAATTCTTTTCATAGATTTTCCTCCTTGATGATTATATTTGATATATTTTTTTAATGTTCAAAATGCATTTTTATTATGTGTTTCACAGCTTAATTAACCTTACCGGTTATTAGGAGTCATGGGATTTTATCTCATTGATTGTATTTATTATAACATAAGTATATATCTTTAAATATAAGTTTTTTCTGATATAATGATAATTGTACAATAGAGGCTTCTTTACCAAAATCAGATACTTTATGAAGCTTATTGTAAATATTACATAATATTGGGGGAGGTATTTCATGGAATATCGTAAGTTTGGGGATCTTGGTTTTGATATTTCAATTTTTGGCGTTGGATGTATGCGTCTGCCTCTTGAAGTGCAGCCTGACGGAACTACAGATCCCACCAAAATTGATGAACAAGAAGCAATCAAAATGATTCGCTACGCTATTGATAATGGAGTGAATTATTTGGATACAGCTTATCCCTATCATGGAGGAAACAGTGAGCTGTTGTTAGCTAAGGCTCTAAAGGATGGATATAGGGAAAAGGTAAAAATCGCTACCAAGCTGCCTGTTTGGCTAGCAGAAACCTACGAGGATTTTGAAAAATTACTTGATGAACAATTGGCAAAGTTAGAAGTAGATTATATTGACTTTTATCTGCTCCATGCCCTTTCTAAGGATAGATGGGATAAGATAAAAAAACTAGGTGTTCTGGATTTCTTAGATAAGGCTGTGGCTTCAGGTAAAATTAAATACCCCGGTTTCTCATTCCATGATGAGCTACCAGTCTTTAAAGAAATCATTGACTCCTATGACTGGAAAATGTGTCAAATTCAGCTAAATATTTTAGATCAAGACTACCAGGCTGGCGTTGAAGGTATGCGCTATGCTGGATCAAAAGGTATCCCCGTAGTTATCATGGAACCTCTTAGAGGTGGTAGATTGGCTCATAATGTACCAGAAGACGTTAAAGCACTATGGGATCAAGCTGAAATTAAGCGATCTCCTGTTGAATGGGCCTTCAGATGGCTGTATAACTTCCCCGAGGTCACTGTTATTTTAAGTGGCGTTAGCACCATGGAACAGCTAAAGGATAACATCGAAATATTTAGCAAAGCGGCACCCAATTCTATGGATGAAAAGGAATTGGAACTAGTACGACAAGTTAAGGAACTTTATGACAGCAAGATAAAAGTTGGATGCACAGGCTGTAATTATTGCGTACCTTGTCCTTCAGGAGTGGAAATTCCTCGTGTATTTAGCCTTTATAATGACTATTCCATTTTTGGAGGAGCTGAAGAATTCAAAAAAAGGTACAAGGAACTTATGGATGAAGGTAAGGACGCATCTAATTGCGTTGAATGTGGACAATGTGAAAGCGAATGCCCTCAACATATATCCATTATTGATAAATTAAAGGAAGCACACCAAGTCTTGACATCATAATTATATTATAATTATATTAGTTTATAAAAATTCCCCAGGCTTATGGCCCGGGGAATTTTTATAACAATAAAGCTTGAAAACTCTGATAAGCTTTTATGCTTTATTTTAAACTCTTATAATATATCCTTCTTTTCTAGGTTTGGGTTCAGGGTACTCACAATCTCTATAGCCTAAAATACAGTTTCCTATGCCCACATACTTTTCATCGATACCCCATTCTTTAAGCAATGCTTTTCCCTCTTCATCTTCAAACATTTCCCTGGCTCTGTGGATCCAACAGGAATCCACTCCAAGGGAATAGGCTGCGTTCATAAGATTACCCATTACTAGGCTACCGTCTTCTATATATGTACGCCTGGTGCTATCTGCAAGGACAATTATAACTGTTGGAGCCCCATAGAAAGGGTCACCATCTGGGTCACCGGTAAACTTGGCATTTAGCTTGGAAAGCTTCTTTATTAATTTTTCGTCCTGTACTACAACCATAATAGCAGATTGAGCACCCATACCACTAGGAGCATACATGCCCGCTTCTAAGATTTGGTTTAATTGCTCATGAGTTATCTGTTCTTTCTTATACTTACGAATACTTCGCCGTCCCTTCAAAACTTTTTGAGCTTGGAAAGTCTCTTAATTAGTTTTTCATCCTGTACTACTACCATTATGGCAGACTGGGCACCCATACCACTGGGAGCGTACATGCCCGCTTCTAAAATTTGATTTAACTGTTCATCGGTTATCTGTTCCTTCTTATATTTACGGATACTTCGCCGTCCCTTCAAAACTTTTAAAGTTTCATTCATCCTATTGCACTCCTTTTTATGCCATATACTAAAAAGTAGTGTTTAAAAGCTTAATAAAACTCTTCAACTATATACATCTTATTATATCTTACAAAATAAATGATATAAAGTTTGTCACGGGGATCATCCTTATCATCCTGATAATACCAGTAGTATTCTTCTGTAAAGTCAGGCCTATCGTTATCAGGAACCTGTAGTGATTCTAGGATATTTTCTACTTCTGTCTCTAAACTAGTATTCTTGCTATAATTAAATTTCTCCAACTCTTTTTCCTTAAGCCCTTTTCTATAATAGAATACATGGTATCTTTCTCCATCGCCAAAAAAGCTTGGACCGCTGTCAGT
>Ga0209537_1004274_pt1 | contig 12284 bp, 12 predicted proteins | sample BioPla4DNA1_FD_187698 | JGI IMG/M metagenome (GOLD analysis project Ga0209537, IMG submission 187698) | Biogas fermentation microbial communities from Germany - Plant 4 DNA1 (SPAdes) (version 2) | ecosystem: Engineered > Bioreactor > Anaerobic > Digestate | place: Bielefeld, North...
ATTTGTGAAAGCATTGTTTCTAAGGAATACCGTTGCGGGTTAATCACGATGGTATTGCCGCGGACTATGAAATCGACGGGGGTCCCCTCGCTCAATCCGGCTTGTTGTGCTATTGTTTTTGGTATCCGTAACCCTAAACTGTTCCCCCATTTTTGGATGCGCGTTTGCAATTAAACCCCTCCATAAAGAATGTATATACATAGTATATCCCAGCCGGGAGATTTTGTGCAAAGCGTTTGTCGCTCACATTCCGCGTCATCTCACTCTTGTGAATTAATTCGCGAGGTACAAGTGAAATGCTGCTGTTTTTACGACAAACAACGAAAGAAGGTGGCTTTACTTGGAAGGTTTTTGTGGAAAAGCGAAGAATTTAATCCATAATCTTCTTTTTTGGAGCGGGATTTCTGTGAGGAAACCTCTTGAGGTGAAAATAAAGTTTGAGGGGCAAGTACATCAAGTAGATTTAGACCTCTTGTTGACCTCTCTACTACATTTCTCCGAAATGGTGCAGCTCGTAACGGAAAAAGTTTCTCCTCAACAGAAATTGAATATCAAAATTTCGGCCCCAGAGAAAGGCAGCTTTGAAATAACCCTTCACTTGGCCGAAAGTGCCGTGACCACGATAGGAGATTTGTTTAGAGAACCTCGGGCAACCATTGATTCCGTCGCTAATGTGGTTGCAATTATCGTGGGGGTTATGGAGTTAAAGAGGTTCCTAAAAGGCCGCAAACCCGACAATATAGAGGAACGTCCAGACGGCAGGATTAATGTTTCCAAAGATGATGTTACCGCCGTCGTAAACCGCTACGTTTATGCGTTTTACAGCAAGAACCAAGATATCAACGACCGCCTTGAAAGGATGTTTGACGGCCTGACAGAAAATCCTGAGATCGAGGGATTCTTGATAGACAGCCCCGGAATCGGAGAATTTCAAGTGGATAGTGCGGACTTCCCTTCAATGGCTCTCCCCAATGAATTGCTGGAAACCAACGAAGAAGTGATAATCAAAGAAAACGTGGATTTGTCGGTATTAAAGCTGGTTTTCAAGAGAAACCGGAAATGGGAATTCATCTATAACGGGATGAAGATTTCGGCTTATATCGTTGATGATGACTTTTGGGCGCGGGTCGATAGGGGCGAGAGTTTCAGAAAGGGAGACATAATTAAGGCCGATCTTGAGATTTCCAGGGTCTTTGATGAGGAGGTAAACACCTATGTCAACATGAGATACAGGGTAATTAAGGTTTATTTTAGTGGAGAGGGAGATGTTCCAGAGCAACCGTACTCGAACGTCAAGGAGTATTTGACAACATTATATTAACCAAGCGCGTGTGCGTGCAAGCGGTATATTGCCGTCCCAAACCAAGAAACAAGATAGAACAAAACAAAACCCGAACAACCGTTCGCCAGGAACAGGAAACAAGAGTAAAAATGCCAAAAACAAGGAAATCGAACCGACGTGCCTTTTATCGAGGTTTGTCGAAATATGCTATCTTAGATTACAATGATAGCAAGCAGAGGAAGCAATAACCAGATTTGGGTCACTACCATTAACAACCAATATTTCCATTTCCTCTGTTCGTTTTTAAGCCACGATAACAAGTCGCCGAATAGTAAACTACCAGATGCAGATTTTAGCTCCGCTACGGAACGCGGGAGGCCGAATCCGGACGTTTTACAGCAAGGAATATCTGTTCGACAGCAAACCGAACAAAAAGAAAGGAGAGATTGAGAATGACGATCCTACGAAAGATGTTTAATTTCAAGATCGCCGTTGCACTGGCGGTAACGTTCGCGATGCTTGCCGTTTTCACCGGGACTGCACAAGCACGACCGTTGATGCCCGGCGACCCTGAAGTAAGAATAATCAAATTCCAGATAGGGTCGAAACAATACACCGTTCAGGACGGGACCGGGCCGGTAAAGACCGTCGAGATGGACGTTGCGCCCTATACCAAACAGTTGGGCACCGGGCTAAGAGTAATGCTTCCCGCGAGGTTTGTGGTTGAGGCGATGGGCGGCAGGGCTGAGTATGATGAAAGGAATAAGGAGATAACGCTTCGGCGGGGAAGTAGGCATTCAAGTGGGGACAAGGAAATCGTGGGGGAGGGTGTAACACTTAACTTCTTCCCGGATGCGACCGAGATGACCTGGTGCTTCCAAGTTCCAATGCAACTTGACACCCCTATTGAGATCATCAGTGGTAGAAGCTTTGCTCCGTTGAGGGCGGTAGCCCAGGGGATGGGCGGTTTAGTGTTCTGGGATAGCCAAACCCAGACAGTGACGATTGTGACCCCGAATAAACTAATTACTCAGGTGTATTCATCGAAGCACGACGTGCCGGGGCATTTCTCCTATTATGTCGATAAAGAGACCCATACTAAAGATTCATCCAAAGTACATACTCAAATGCTAAATCCTACAGGACAGTATGCTTTTACGCTTGACCGTCCTGTAATTGTAACTTCACCCGGCAATCCAAAGTTATGCTCAGTAGACGTGTTGCAGGAATTCAAGCTTATAGGAGAATGTCCGCTCGATACCTGGGACGACCACGTGTTAATTGACCCGGCGCGTAAAGGATTCATGCTTTTCCAAAGTAGTCAGCGTCCGTTCGTTCAGATTTACCAAAATTCCAATGGCACGGGTAGCTACTGGATGGGGCCGACCGAGGTTTATACGCAACAAAAACAGAACTCTTATTTTGACAAGAAGGTCTATTTCACCCCCGACCACCGGGTGTTGACTGACCTGACGGGGTTTGATATGGTCCATGCGAACTACGATAAGCGATCCACAGTCCAGAGTTTCAATGGTAAGACTTTGACGGCAATTAATGAGTCTTTGTGGTAAGTAAGGAGCGTGGTATAACTTGAAAAACAAAATCAAAGATTTCATAGGTAATAGGAAAAAGAGAAGGGCTGTTATTGCGGTAACGGCCCTTCTGGTTGTCATGGGAATAACGGCCTATGTTCTGGCCGCGCCCAGTTTTAGATCGCCTTTTTCGGATGCGACCAACTATGCTTGCGTCTGCCCGGCCAGATTCGTGTTCCCCGACGATACCACAGTTTATGCTCCCCAGGTGAACTATACCATACCAAACACGAGCGTGGACAACGGAAAAAACGCTCTGTTTGTTAACACGGCAAACGCCGCTAATCCTAAACTGAAAACCGCGCTTGACCTTGTGGGAATACCCATCGTTAATGACCAGTACCAAATGTTTAATTCGGGCAGCATAAAACCGAACTTCTTTATTGGATTCAAACTAACGGGATCAGGTGGGTACGACCTGTATCCAAGCAATCTTAGACCCATTACCGATACGGGCGCACGCAGGGATGCCTATATTCAACACACAAGCACCGAACCCCAGGTCACCGCCATGCAATCCTCGGTTTCTTCCTGGTATAACAGCGGGAAATACCAAATCAACTTGCGGTATCCTGACGGTTATTACAACAACGGCACTGGCTCTCCAACGGCATCAGGTTACGCCCTCGACGCATATTTTCTGCCGCCGGATTTAGAGGTATCGAACCTGTGGACACTACCTCCCGTTGGCGATAAGGGTAAAGCCGCTGCGACATTTAAACACAACTATCCTACAGAAGTTAGAACCAACCTGTACTTATACGCGGTAGTCAATGGCGTGCCCACTCTCATTGATTCCCGAATAGGGCAACCAATACAACCAAATAGCGTATGGCAATTGCAAGGCGATTACCCGGCAGGGACGACGAAACTTGTGGCTTGCGTCGGTGTACCGTGGAACGGTGTTTCTTGGCAATCAAGTGTCGATAGTGATTCGACGAGTACGACAACCGTTCCCTTGCTCAACATGACTTTGCGAGGCAAGAAGATCGAATTGGGCTCAGACCACTATCGGTCGGACACCAAGGCTGCTCTTGCTAACCGCTGGAACAACAACTACAAAGAACTGCTCGATCCCGAACAGCCAGGCGCACCCCCGGAACAGCCGAGTGACATAGCGGCCTTGATGCTGGTCCCGATTGATCCAGTAACCCAGCAGGTCCAGGCATATATAACCCCCAGCAGTAAATTCAAAATGAAATTCACGTATGTTTCAGGGTTTAATGAGTCGGGAAATGCGACGGTAAGGTTGTACCAGGAGGACAAAGAAACATATCAGAAAACCCTAGTTAGTGAGAAATCGGTCTACATCAGCAAAGGGAACGCGAACATCTTATTTGACCCGGAACTACAGCACAGCGAGGGTGTGTATCGGTACATAGCGACCATAAACTACCGATGGAACCCTGGATGGGTCGGGGAGAAATTCAACGGTAAGGACGAATCCACTTATGACAACAACAAAGTGGAAACGGACGTTAGGTGCACGATAGGCGGGCCGCCGACGGGGGTAGGGTACTGGCCGCCGTTGGTTACGAAGAAGGTAAAAGTGGTGGAGAAAGTGCCAGTATGGGGCTGGAAACGGGTTGAGTACGATGTTGAGAACGCGAGGATTAAGACGAGGTTGGTGGAGTAGTCGGGGGCGAATTGCTGGCTCGTCCTCGATCCCGTGTGTCGCCGCCACCAAATATCTTAGAAAGGAGAGATAAAAAATGCCCGTTAAAACCGAATACGACAACTTAATGCAGCGTCGTTTCTTCTCCCTTGTCCCTATTGCGTTCATAATCGCCGTGTTCCTCCTCGTACTAACGACCCCGCCCCCCGCAAACGCAGCCACTAAGACCTGGCATACACTGGTTACAGGGCTGTCGGGGGAGACAGAAATCACGACCCAAATCTACGGGTATACCAAGGACACGCCGTTCGGGGAGATCGTCGTTGAATGCGACGAGGAGACCGGGGAGGAGACCGGGTTCGCATTTTTAAATGCGCGGATTGGGGAAAAGGAAATAGTCATTGAAGATCGGGAAGAAACCTATCTTGATTGGGAGAACCCCAGGACGTTAAATTTCTTGGAATGCCAGATCCTCGCACCAAATATTCCGTCAAAGGTTGATTGGGACTTTGAATATCATTGGGAACACCTAGACGAACCGATGCACTATAAACCGGGACCTCCGATCTGGCCGGGCGATCCGTCGTGGGCTTTGCTGGCTCCAGATGTGCCGAATAATATGCTGGTCGTAGTAAAAGCAACTAACCCTAATCCATATCCGGTAGAAGCAACGATAAGCGGGAGTGTAATGACCTATCCAAGTATTTATGGAGACCAACTCATTAACGATAATGCGAAGATTGAATTCGCGGCAGGGGAAACGAAATATCTTAAACTACCGCAAGCAGAAATGTTTTTAGCCCAATGGCCAGTAGAAATAGATGGGGTAGGTTCCTATAGCTCTGCTAACTGGAACACATCATCGTATCAAATTCTTGCAGAGGATTACCCTCCAGATTGGGTAATAAATGGTTCAACAACTATTGATGTGCCTCCGTATGGTCTTTTTTACGGTTTATCGAGATATGAGGTAATGGTCTATCGCCCGGAATATGGATTTCATCCTCCAGAAGAAATTCCGACTCCCTTTAACCTTGGAGTAAAGCGTTATGAAGAAAAATGGACGAGAAACTATGCAACGGCATCAATGTCACAGCACAGCGGGTTTTATGACATATGGGAAGCGCATTACACACCTGTAACTGGGCCTGCGGTAATGACGATCAATAGTTCTACATACAGGGATCTCAATATGTATTACTTATATCGGGGCGATACCCAGATGTATGTCCCGCGCGGAGGCTATATTGACACTCAAATACAAAAAGATTACTGGTGGCCGTATAGTGGCGGCTGGAACAATATCTTGCCTATCCTGAAAACAGACGAATCTCCGGTATGGGGAGAGAATTACTCGTTTGTACCAGATACCGTTACGCCGCCATACGTCCCACCGAGAGACGATGGATGCGGAGGCACAATTCCAGGATACCAGCCGCCTGATGAAGTAATGAATTACGGTCAACTGGTTTCCACGCCTCAAACACAATTCATCATTCGTAGAACCTGGACTAGCGGCCCTAGAATTAAAAACCAGATTCAAATAAATGCTTGTACGGTTGAAGTAGTAGACTACATAAGTAGTGACTACTCATGTAACCCGGTAAGCACAACTAAATCGCATTATACATGGAACGGAACGGGCTTTACTCAAATTCAAACCACCACTCCGTACGCCGGAGAAATAGCTGGAACTGGAAAAGTAATCATGACTTTTACCAATATGATTCAAGGTCAAAATCCTTCAACACTGACAATAAATTTCGGGCGAGGTGGGCAGAGTTGTGACGGTTATTGGTTTACTCCAGAACCGCAGACTATACATCTACCCCAAACGGCTCAATTTGATGCCTTGCTAACTGACGAGGTTGGAGTTCGCTTGCCCAAGCGAGTTGTTACTCCGCCTCCAGAGACTGACGGTTGTGGCAATCAATATCAGCCGCCGGATGAATACTATGATCTGCTGGAAGGTGACATGACAATCAGCATATCAATGCCAGCAAACCAAAATACTATGATTCTCGCGGACCAATACACGGTCGAAATGCCGTTTGAATCAGGAATCAATATAAATAAACTGGCTTCTGTATTAAGCAGAGTTTCGACCCCCGATGATGTTATTTTTACTACCGATTTTGGCGTAGAATACCGGGGGGCTGGCCCTGCGCAGATATGGTACTCATATCGACACTGGCGGGGATACGGCGAAAAGCCGTGGGGTGATTACTATTACGATAGAATGGGTTTCCAGTCGGGCGGAGAAAAGTCGGCTTCATCTTATTACAGTGGTAGCAACCCGCATATGGGGCTTCTTTCAGCATCACCAGGCCAAAGCGTATTCACAGAATGGTATCCTGCGTATTTGGATTCATACCGAAGACAAACCTATTATTTCCGCATTCTTACTTCAAGCGGGTCTGTATACCCTTACACCTACAACCCCGATTACTAAAAGAAAAACGGCGCAACCACAATACGCGGTCTGCGCCGTTTTTCTTTCTTGAGAAGACGAAAAGAAGCAGCCTGTAGCATAATGACCAACTTTTGGCCCTAAGATGGCGACTTCGTCTGTGTCCGTAACTAAGGCACAGAAGTATTTAGACGAGGGGGTCTGGTCGAGTCTTTTTAACGCTGGTTCGTTCATCCCCCACCATTTGATGTCCGCGGCAGAATACAGAATGTAGATCAAGTACGTCTTGTTTTTTTGAGCTGCCCAATATACTTCTGCGGCATTCTTTCCTTACTGTTAGTTGCCATAACGCCGTTCCTCACTCAATCCCCATCGCTTCGCAAACATCAGCCAACCATAATTCAGTCGGCAATTTGCGAAGAAGGATGTTTTCACCGGCTTCGATTTCTGATCGAAACGTCGAGAAAAACAATTCTTTCATCCCGGCTATGATAGCTGTGTTAACGCTCTCGCCACGAAACGCGGCGGTTGCTTCAAATCCTTCTGCAACGTCCATAGGGACGCGGAGCAAAATCGTCTTGATTTCCGGTTTATCTTTCATCGTTATCCCTCTTTCTCTAATTTAACATTCCTATATATCAATGATATCATTAATGCTATTGCTTGACAACATATGATATCTATGATATCATTGTTATACATACTAATGTATTACTGCCGTCAGCAATGACGCGCAAGAAATAATCCAAAGGGGAGTGGTTTGAATGTGTCAATTATTCGGGTTCTCATCTCAAAAACCCGTAGGATTCAGAAAAGAATGGAATGAATTTATCGGTCGTTCCAACGATAACCCTCACGCGTGGGGCGCGTCGTTATGGCCCGATCTGGATGCGGGTCCGATGACCGTAAGAGAACCGCGACAAGCCAATCGTAGTTATGCGGCATCAATGATCGGCAAACTTAAAGGATACGCCCTTGTCGGCCATATCCGCTACGGTACGGTGAAACCGCTCGCGTCGGTAGTCAACGCCCACCCGTTTACCGCATTTATTAAAGGTGAAGATTGGTCGCTTGCCCACAACGGGTTCCTGCGTGACGTGGACACCGATGCGGAATTTTCGATGGCGTATGCCCCCAATGGGACCACCGATTCAGAGGCGTTTTTCGCTTGTATGGTCGATGCGATTGCCGCACACTATCGAAAATTAACCGCGATTGCCGCAACGACTAAAAAGTACGCGAGGTCGGGGAAACTCAATTTTCTGCTGTCCAATGGTAAGGAACTATATTGGTTCTCGAACCACGACGGACTTTGGTTTAAAGAAAAGAACGGGATCGTGGTCGTCGCCACTAAACCTTTTGGAGATAGTCAAGAATGGGTACAATCGAAACCCGGCACATTGTACGCAGCGATGCGAGGGGAAATCGTGTTCAATTATGCCGTCGAGAAGAGTGCGACCTATATGCCGAAAAAACATTATAAAACTCGTGAGAAGAGAGGACGGGTTCGTGATATTGAACTCCCGTTTATCATGCACAACACAAACATGGATTTTGAGATCACCCCCAGCGAGGACACGCTTCAACCCGCATTTGATTGGGGCGACTTCAAGGAATGGGTCGAGGAGAAGAAGGGCGGCGTGGTGGTCGCTAAAAAATTAAGCTGAGGAAAGGGCGTGGGTAATGATTAATTTGTTTTGGAACTTACTTTTGGTGTGCTTATATGCAGGAATCATCATTACGATCCATGAAATGGGGCACTACATAGCTGCCCGGTCTGTTAATACGCAACCGGATCTTTTTGAAATTGGGAAAGGCCCAGTAATATGGCGGCGGGGTATTTGGACTTTTCGATTGATCTTTGTGGCTGGTGGACGGGTCAATCATGATGATAATATCTGGGATCGTTTGCCGCAGAAGCATAGAAACAGAATTGCCCTGGGTGGACCGATTGCGAGCGTAGTTTCTGGACTAGTTGCTTTGTCTTTCATTCCTTTATATGGATATTTATCTTTGATTTCAGGGTTTGGAAATATGATTCCGTTTCGCGTCGGGCAAGGATACACGGATGGGGGGTACGTTTTGCACAGCACGACTCAGATTTGGGGCGGACGTTTGATTTTTGGGGCTTTGACGATATTTGTGTTTGCCAACTTTACCAATATGCTGCTTAAAACACTGCTAGGCTAGAAAGGGGATGGGATAACATGACTCATTTAGTATTCGTATATGGAACCCTGATGAAAGGATACGCCAACCACGACTGGTTACTTCTTGGCAATCCTGACGCAAAATTCGTCGGTCGAGGGGTCGCTCAAAATCTGGCCTTATACAACGTGACTCAGGGATTCCCTGGTGTCATTCGTGAACAAGGCGCGAGCACCAAGGGCGAGGTCTATGAGGTTGGAAACGCTACCCTACGGCGAATGGACAACCTAGAAAGCGAGGGGCATATGTATTTGCGGGAAAAGTGCGTCGTCCATATGGAAAACGGCGAGCTCATCGAATCCTGGATCTACATATGGAACCTCGAAACCCCGCGTCCGGAAACCAGAGTCCCGGAGGGCGACCAGCCCTGGCAACCCAGATGCTACCGTTAACCCGAGAAACGCGGAACCAACCTCCGCGTTTTTTTGTGCCTGAAGTTGCCGAAACCTCGTATTTTGTCGATTGATATTCGTTGACCACTAATAATATCAATGATATTATAGATATATAAGATATGAAACGTAAGGAGTTGATTTTGGATGGGTCTGCACCCAATGTTCCTCGAAATAACGAACGCTTTTTTCTCGATTCCTGATCAATCCAACACCCCGGCCCCAAATCTGTATTGCACTCGCATAAAGAAAGAAGAGTTCCCGGTTCCTGCGATTCAGGCTACCCGAACCCTAATTTCCCGGAAACCGTGGTTAGGAAACCGGGATAAGAACCCGACCCAACACGAGATTGCGGTGTCTGTTTGTTCGTTCCTCTCGTGGATTGACGAGGTATCAAGAGCGTATGAAATCGCGCCCCCACAATTCCGACTGGGGCAGGCAAGGCCGGGTTCGTTAGGCGGGTATGCTCCCGCTTTCCATACGATCATTATGCCTAAGTTTTCCGTGATTACATTGGCCCACGAGTTCCGGCACGCGTGGCAATGGCAGACAAAAAAACATATCGATTCCGTACATCGTGCAGAAGAGGACGCGAGAGCGTGGTCGGCGAGCCTCGTTTATATCGCTAATCCCGAATTCTATATGAACGCGGTTAGGAAAGGACGGGTTTTATACCCATAAGAAAGGAGAATCGAAACAATGTTAACCGTAGACATCGACCTAAAAGAGACCAAAGAACCCCGGTTTACGGTAAATCACATCTATAAGAACACCTTTGCGGTCACTATCATCGAGAACAATAGCTGTCACGTGTCGCTGTTCATGTCGTACCAGCAATTGCAGGAAATGGCCGACGCTTTGGATTCATTCATGGCCGAGGCGCGTGCGGCACTTACGGTGGGCGACGTTGTTAAGGGCGCGTAAAAATAAGGCTTTCATGTATCTCATAGTAAGGAGGTTTTATTAATGGACAGAGTGCAAATTGCTACCAGATTAATGGAGATTCCCGCGGCAATTGCAGAACAAGAATTGGCGGTGCTTGAGGCCAACCGTGCGGCCCAACGAGCCAAGGAATACCTTGCGGAACGGGAATCTGAATTAATTCTTGACGGACTCATTAATGGCAAAAATGCCGAAATCCGTGAGGCCCAACTACGAGCCAACACCACCGCCGAAAGAGAACAGTATTTTGCCGCCGACGGCGCGGTCGCGATGGAGCGGGTCAAATTGAACGCGCTACATAACGAGTTTAAGGCTTTGCAAGTGGTTGCGAAACTTTTAAGCGTAGGCGGCGATATGGCATGATCAAACTCCTCTACATTACCGACACTCATTTTCGCGGTGTGCCTCCGGTGGGGCGCACCGACGATTTTCTTGTTTCCATAAAAACCAAACTTGCTGAGGTCGCCCAAATTGGTAAAGAGGAGAACGTTGATGCGTTGATCCACGGAGGGGATTTGTTCGACACCCCGGAACCGGGCCTTGGTTTTGCCGGAGAGTTATTATCGACGTTGATGTCGGGGTTGCAGGTTCCGATGTACGCGGTTCCGGGAAACCACGACCTTTATGGGCACAATCAGGGGTCGTTGCCGCGCACCCTTTTAGGGTTACTATCGCAACTAGGATTCATTAGGCCTCTTGGCCGGGAACCAGTGTTTATTGAGAAAGACGGCCTTGTCGTTCAACTCACCGGGCAAGGATACCATGCCGACATCGACCGCCGGGATTGGCGGCACGATTATGTTGTGAGAAAAGATTCGAGGGCGACCTACGCGGTCCATGTGGTTCATGGATCGGTAATCCCTGTATCTGCGGCGGTAACGCTACCTTTTATTTCAAATATAACCATTGCGGAAGAGGTCGCCGAAGCGACCCAAGCCGACCTGACCCTTGTCGGCCATTGGCATTATCCATTCGAGGTCTGTGAAAGGGGGCGATGGATCGTGAATCCCGGCGCGATGGTGCGGTTGTCCGCTACCCAAGCTGAAATGGAACGTACGCCCCAGGTCGTTTTGGTTAGGATTACCGATCAGGGAGTGACACACGAATGTCGCCCTCTGGCAACCGCAAAACCGGGTATAGAAATCCTGAGTCGAGCACACATCGAAACAGCGCAATCCCAGGAAAGGGCGAGGGACGCGTTCCTGGCGCGCCTCGATGCGTTTAGAACCGGGATGTATCATAATCTCGACCCCACCGAAACCTTGCGTCGGTCGCTGGTTCAGGTCGGTGCGGATTCAGAAGTCGAGGCTGAGGCGTGGCGGCGGTATCAGGGACATAGATCTCTTGGCTAAGAAATAGGATGCAAAAGACATAGTGGTAAGAGTTATTTGCCTAACATTTTAATGGCAATTAAGAAACCGATGAAAACTCCTATTAACCAAGTGATTGTAAATGTTATCAAATGTTCAATATCAGTGTGGCCGGTGATTAAATACTGCCCAATTTTAGAAAGGAGCGCATAGATTATGAAGGCTAATGGTTGGGTAAACATTAAGGAGAAATTACCCGAAAGCGGTCAGGAAGTATTGGTTTACTGGTGGGACAAGGGAGCCAAAATTCACCAGATATACACGGCGACCTATTTCAAAGAAAACGATGTCATGGATACCGTCATTCCGGACAAATACGATATGCCGGAGAAGAATCTGCTGGACGCCCTGTTCAATCCCAAAAACGAGATCAGAGCACCAGAAGATGGATTTTATATTTATGATAACGGATTCCGAAAGCACGCCGATGTTATAACGCATTGGCAACCGCTACCCAAACCGCCGAAAGAAAG
>Ga0209537_1004275_pt1 | contig 12283 bp, 12 predicted proteins | sample BioPla4DNA1_FD_187698 | JGI IMG/M metagenome (GOLD analysis project Ga0209537, IMG submission 187698) | Biogas fermentation microbial communities from Germany - Plant 4 DNA1 (SPAdes) (version 2) | ecosystem: Engineered > Bioreactor > Anaerobic > Digestate | place: Bielefeld, North...
ATACACCTTACTTAACGGGTTACATGCTCAGGAAGATTATTAAGATAGTACCTGAACTGTTATAAAAAATTTTGGGGGAGTTCACCTACAAAATCTTGACACAGACTTCTTCCATTCTCTACTTGATTTTTTCTGAATATTGTTATAAAATAACCTAAATAAAAATACAGTGACTAACGCTGAATTCTCCTGAGAGAAGCGGGGAAACCAATCATTGGGGTGAATCCACACACTCATTTACATACCACAGCTTATTTTGTGGTTTTAAAAAACGAAAAATTATGAGTGTATGGTAGGGTTACCTTGCGACCCGAACCCGTCAGCTAACCTCGCAAGCGTGGGAAGGAAAGCCTTCAAGGTTTTGATTTGGTCATGAATCACTACCCTGATCAAATGCTTTCCGGGTAGTTTTTTCATTCTTAACTTACTCTCCCCACGGTCAGATGGCTAAGATAACCACTGACTCCGGTAACAGAGTGCACCTATTTTTCTGTTCTCGGACTTAACCCGAAACACAGTTTAATAGTCATTCTCTGTAAACAGGAGAATCTGGCAATATTAATTGTCTGATCTGCTTTTCTACTGCGATTACGGATGCCGTTTTATCGTCCCATACCATAAGAAGGATTCATCCAGAAAAGCAGAAAAAAGCAACAACTTCAAAGAAAGGACGGTGGAAGTGCATGGCTATCAAGCATGATGAAATTACTGTTTATCATCCGGAACATCTTCACCAAAACAATGACGCGGATACCAGAAGGCAGCATGCTCTGAAAAGAGCTTCTGAACTCAAGGGGAAGATTAAAGATTACCTTGCGGTCAAAGACAAAATTTATACAGGCTTTGATTTGGTGGAGAAGTATAATGAAGCCCGCTCCCGTATTTTGAATTATTTCAATGGGAGCGATGAGGACTGGATAGACTGGCGATGGCAGCTGCGCAGGAGGATCAGCACGGTTGATCAACTATCCCAATTTGTTGATTTAACTGATAAGGAAAAAGAGGAGCTTTATAAAATAAGCAGCCATCTGCGCTGGGCATTATCCCCTTATTATATGGCACTGGTGATGTGTGATAAACCCAATGGTGGTGTATGGCTGCAGTCCATCCCTAGCTATCAGGAAATCACTGATAACAATGGTAGTGAGGACCCAATGGCTGAAGGTTGGACTTCCCCCGCTCCCTGTGTAACGAGGCGCTATCCGGATCGCATGATCATCAATGTTACCAACAGGTGTGCCATGTTCTGCCGCCACTGCCAGCGCAGGCGTAATATCGGTGATAGAGATACCAATAGAAGCCGCAAAGATTTGGAGGCAGCCATCCAATATGTAAAAGACAATGAGGAAATTCGCGATGTTCTCGTTACAGGCGGAGACGCCCTGCTGTTGAGCGATAATACATTGGATTGGCTGTTAGGGGAACTGCACAAGATTCCTCATGTGGAGATTAAACGGCTCGGAACCCGTACCCCTGTGACACTGCCTCAGAGGATCACTCCAGAACTGTGTGCTATATTGGAGAAGTATCCACCTATATATATTAACACCCAGTTCAATCACCCATTGGAAATAACACCTGAGGCTAAAGAAGCCTGTGACAGGTTGGTCAAAGCCGGTGTGGTGTTGGGGAATCAGGCAGTACTGCTGCGTGGTGTGAACAATGACCCCCATGTAATGAAAAAACTCAACCAAGAACTACTGAAGCTGAGGGTCAAACCATACTATATTTTCCACGCCAAGAATGTAAGAGGCACTAGCCACTTCATCACATCTATTGATGAAGGACTGGAAATTATGGAGCACTTAAGAGGATACACATCAGGGCTGGCTGTTCCAACATATATTATCAATGCACCATATGGTAATGGCAAAACCCCCATCGCTCCAAACTATATGTTGGGCAAAAAAGGCAACCAGATCCTGCTCAGGACCTGGGAAAACAAAATCATACCCTACGAAACACCCTAGTTGTGAGCATCGTATAGTAGACAGCAAGACGCAAGGAGATGTCCTTGCGTCTTTTATTATTTTTATATTTTCTAACCACCAACCACCAACCACCAACTAGCCGGGCTTGCTTTATTGTCTTATTCAGCAACCTGCTAAAAAATTAGTCGTTGGTCGCTGGAAAGTTAGTCGTTGGAAAATTATCAGAGCAAAGGAGTTGGTATCTACTTCTGCAACCTACCCATTATCAGCATCGAGGTGTTGCCCACTATTTTCCAATAACTAACCACTAACCACCAACCACCAACTAGCCGGGATCGGGAACATCATCATATCAGGCGTTTTTTCATGGTATTATGAGCCAGGATCTCCAAACTGTCATCAAGTGGAGCCAGTGATATCTCTTCCTGAGGGGATAATGCTTTAACCAACAACAGGTCAGCAAAATGAGGGTTTTTGGCCAGCACAGGGCCATGTAAAAAAGTGCCGAAAGCATTTTTATAATGGGCGCCCTCAGTCCCATCCTTCCCATTGTTCCCCTTCCCCTTGATAACCCTGCCCAGGGCTTTCCCCTGCTCACCTAGGTAAGTACGCCCGGAATGGTTTTCAAAACCGATCAAAGTAGTGATATCTATATTCCCTGCCTTCTTCAGCTCATCCTGAAGATCAGCTGTTGCCTCCAGCAGTATATCCCCCACCGACCGGTCAGAGCCCGCCTCTGTGTATGCATCAAAAACACCGGCCCCAGGTATCACAGTTCCATCCTCAGCCTTTATATAACGCCCCAGAACCTGAAACCCCAGACCGACAGCCAAAAGAACAGCCCCCTTTTCCACAGCATCGACAATAAAGGGCGTTATTTTCTCTAGATTTTTCAAAACCAGGGTCCGGCGGCTGTCTGATCCTCCACCTATAAAAATAAAATCATACCTATTAAAATCCCCCCAGTCGCCCAGCAAAATCTGATCCACATCCACCTCTATACCCCGCCACTGGGCTCTGCGGCAAAAAACCAGCAGGTTCCCCCGGTCACCGTACAGGTTCAATACATCAGGATAAAGATGGCAGGCCCTGATCCGCATTTTTCGCCACCGCCTTTCCCATTTTCCGCAGAAGTTTAGCATAGTTGAAAAGGCTTGTATAGGAAGCTAGGATATAATACTGATCCACCTTCTGCAGTCCGAGGACATCTAAACTCTCCCTGCATCCAGGCTCAAGCACAAACTTGCTTGTGGTGAGGCCGGCATATTTAAGCCGAACAGCCATCTCCGCAGCTCGCCTACCAGAACAGACAACCTTACTGATCATGGGTTGATCCAATTTTTCATAATCAGCATCCCATAGCCAGGAGACATCCTTCCCATCCCCTGCCAGGTCATTGATGGCAATCAAAAAAGCCTTTTTCCCCTCATGGGGCAAAATGGTTTTCATAACCTCATTGACACCTATAGGATTTTTGATAAGAGCCAGTGTACAGGGACGGCCTTGATAAATAAATTGCTCCAGCCTCCCAGTAGCGGTTGAGTAATCAGGAAGTGATGCTTCGATAATATGCTTAGGGATACCTATGATCAGTGATGCTGCACTGGCAGCCAGAATATTATAAACATTATAAAAACCCCACAGTTGGGAATACAGATCGATGCTGCCGTTTTTCAGCTCCTGTTCACCGCTGTTTTTATTTTGCACATACAGGGAAAAACGGAGCAGATCACTATTATCAACATCTAAAGCCAGGAAATCAGCTTCCGGTCTTTTGAAAGAGCAGTTTGTGCAGCGGTAATCCCCTAACTGGCTGTAGTGATAGTAATCATAGGTCAGCAACTCTCCACAGTCAGGGCAGAAGCTGCTCTCCCGGATCTCATTTTCCTCTGACCCTTTGCGGTCCCTCTCCCCTTCTACCCCATAGTACTGGACAGTAGTTCTTCCGCGTCCCACTGCCACAGCTAAAGGATCATCGGCATTCAGTAAAAGCTCAGTTTCGGGAAGACGGTCTATAGTTTTGCGCAGAAGAGTGATGATCTGGTCAAGTTCACTGTAGCGGTCAAGCTGGTCACGAAAGTAATTGGTAACAACAATCAGATCAGGCTTAACAGCAGGGAGGATCTTTCCCACACTGCCCTCATCAACCTCCAGCACAGCAGTCCGGCTTTGAGCAGCGCCGAAAAGGTTACAATCCTTGATCAATGCTGTCACCACCCCATTTATCATGTTGGCTCCTTCTCCATTCCCAATAACGGGTACTCCTGCCTGCCGGAGAAAATAGCTGATCAGATTGGTTGTAGTTGTTTTCCCATTGGTGCCGGTCACAGCAATAACCTTCTCATAGGCAGGTGCCAAATAAAATAATAATTGCGGACAGATCCTTAAAGCAACAGCTCCGGGCAAAGATGTGCCTGAGAGCCGGAATAAGCGGCAGAGAAAAGCTGTTAATCGACCAGCATAAAACGCTAACCAAAAACGGAGACCCTTATTGATTGAATTTTTATTCACAACTCTTTCCCCCAAAACCGTGCTGTCCCTTGCTCTTCATTATGGGTTATATCTCATCTTAATTATAACAGCTTGTCTGTTGAACAAGAATACTTCTTCTTAATGTGTATCAGTTAATCTGTATCTTTCCTCATGGGGCAGCCATAAAGAGAGAAAAAATGTAGGGATAGGCAGCAGGCTGATAGCTTTCAGTACCGCCGGGACACCCCACACATCAGCAGCAGCACCGAAAGCCAGTCCTCCTAAAGCACCAACCCCAAAGGCAAACCCCAGAATTAAGCCGGAGGCAAGCCCAACCCTGTTGGGAATCAACTCCTGAGCATAAACCACAGTGACAGAGAATGTTGAGATCAAAACAAATCCGCTGAGAGCAGCGAATACCACTGCCCAGATGCCGTTACTGATAAGAAGAAGCCATAATAACGGTGTTACCAGGGCAGCGGAAAGCACCATAACCCTTTTTCTGCCAATCCGATCAGCTGCCATACCACCAAAAATAGTGCCTAGAGCCCCGGAGAGGAGAAAAACAGTCAGCAGAAGAGCGCCGAAATGCTTGCTACCGTTCAGGTACTCCTCTACATAGAGAGGTATAAAGTTGGTCATTCCAAGGTGTACCAGAGAACGTAAGATCACTATCATCACCAGCAGGAAAAGGGCTAAGAGCACACCCTTGCTCATCCTGCCATCTGAAGGATTTGCTCTCAAATCATTTTTCGCTCCATGGTTTTTATCTGCCAGTTGTTTTATCGCAGGCAGTGATTTTTTGAGAAGAATGGCTGTGATCACCGAAATAATAATAAAGATGCCCACACCCCGGCGCCCGCCAAGTTCCAGCAGCAGGGCGGCCATAACCGGGCCAAGCCCGTGCCCGATATTTCCCCCTACAGAGTAAATGGACAATGCTGTGGCCTTTTTATCCCCACTGATCAAAAAGGACTGTTTGGATGCCTCAGGATGGTAGGCAGCAGAACCAATACCGTTCACCGCTACAGCAAAAAGAATGAGCACATAACCAGGAGCAAAACCTACCAAAACCAGACCGACACCAGCCAGCAAACAGCCGGCAGGTAAAAGCCAAAGAATGGCTTTACGATCACTCCAAATACCAAAAAACGGCTGGATTACTGAAGAGATCAGATTAGAAACTAAAATAATCACACCGATTTCGGTATAAGAAAGGGAAAACTCCGATCTGATCACCGGAAGCAAAACCGGTAATGCCCCACCTGTCATATCTGTAACCATGTGTCCAAAACTCAATAAAAAAAGAAGACTGAGCTGCTGCAATGACTACTCCTCCCGTCTCTACCGGCAAAAATCATTAATGGCTGGTGTTTATATCACAAAATTTCCTTCTACTGATCAACATAAGTATCATACGCCATCAAGCAAAAGTATTCAAGGAAAATAGACCAGCTCAATCACTGTTTTTCCCATCCCAGCATATTATATGGTAAATGTGGGTTAACATGGTTAGGAAACAAATATAAGGGGGTAGAGACAAGATGACTGAACAAGATTATACAACTGTTGAAAACTCAGCAGATACATTATCCCATTACCCGGGTATCCCACGACTCAGACTTGCCACAGCATATATACCGCCCCAGGTGTTCAGGGAAATGTTCCCACTTTCTGAGGCCCTGAATAAAGGAACACTCTTTCCGGAGTTGTATCGCCCATACAGGCGCTATCCTATGAAAGGCGAGGTGTAGAAAATGGATAGATCACGTGTAACAATGCTGCGGGAACTTCAGGAACTTGAGTTTGCACTGGTAGAACTCAACTTATACCTGGATACCCATCCCAATGATAATAAAGCACTTTCAACTTTTAATAACCTGGCTGCACACCTTGCAAAGGCCAAAAAGAACTATGAAGCACGCTATGGGCCGCTGATCAACTTCGGCCACTCAGGACCGGTTAGTTCCTGGAATTGGATCGATGAACCCTGGCCCTGGGAAATTGAGTATTAGGGGGGATATCCATGTGGCTTTATGAAAAGAAACTACAGTATCCTGTGCGTGTGAGTAAAAAGGACCTGCCCATGGCTAGATATCTACTGACCCAGTTCGGCGGACCCAACGGGGAACTCTCTGCTGCCATCCGCTACCTCTCCCAGCGCTATTCTATGCCCACAGGCAAAGCCAAAGGTGTTTTGACCGATATCGGCACAGAGGAACTGGCCCACTGGGAGATCATCGCTACAATGGTTTACAAACTGACGAAGGGAGCAACACCAGAAGAGCTCCGCAGAGCAGGGTTAGGAAGTTACTATGCCATCTGGGATAAGGGGATCCACCCCAGCGACTCCAACGGTGTCCCCTGGACAGCTGCCTACATCAACACCATGGGTGATCCGATAGCTGACCTCCATGAGGATATGGCAGCTGAAGAAAAGGCCAGGGCAACCTATGAAAACCTGATCAATCTCTCCGATGATCCTGACCTGATAGATGTTTTGAGGTTCCTGCGGCAGCGGGAGGTCGTCCACTTCCAGCGCTTCGGAGAGACATTGAACCACCTGCAGGGGTATATGAATGGGAAAAAGTTTTATTAAGGTGGCTTCTGACATCCATTTGTCGACAGGCGGCTATTAAGGAAGGCCGCCTGTTTAAATTCCGGGATTAACATTTTCCAACTGCTCAACCCATAGGGGCTGCTGAAAACGATTGTCATAGATCAAAAGCGGGTATTTCCTGGCAGTTGCCTTTAGCCTCTCCTGGCTTAGTTGTCCAAGCAAACTTATACCTTCAACCGAATCCATCTGCTGCACCTGTTTCACTTCCTCACCAGACATGATTTCTCTTGATATTATTAAAACAATGTTATAAATTCGATCATCCTCGAGGTGTCGTAGACGGGATCTCGCCACACCACACATTCCCCCGTACCGGCCTGGCCTACTGGCAAAAGCCTCACACTCAATTTTTCTTTTCTCCTTCACCTCATCCCAATCCAAAACAACCCCCCGCTCTCTTGCGGCCATGGCATTTAAAGCCTTGAAGGTAAACTCATTAAAAGCAAACTGCATATCTTCTGTGGTCAACGGACGGAGTTCCTCTGGTTTCTTGATCTGGTAAATCAACAGCTCCTGTGCCAACACATTAACATCACCATAGGAAATAGCAAAATCACCAATTCTCGCTACCACCTTTTGCCCCTCAGGTGTAGCTTTAATGTCATACGCTTTTTCCATCGCTTGTTCAGCCACCTGGGATAATCGGATCTCCCTCTCCCTTTCCACCATGCGCCATGCAAGGGAGACCACCAACAACAACGCCACACCTATCCCCAAAAAGAGGAACCACTTTTTTTTATTACGTGTCATTTTCTCTATTCCTTTCCGCGCCAATAGTATCCTATAACCGCAACCGTCAGAGCAGCCAACAGGTAAACCAATAATAAAACCAGCAAAAGAGAAAACGACTGCAGATAAAGGGTCACTTCCCCATGATCAATAATTTTCGTATAGGGAGGGGTGGTCACCCACGCAACCCAGTTGGGAGGATCGTCTAGCCAACTGAACCTATCATAAACAGATGCAAGCAGCGATTGGCTGGTGCTCCAAGGTGTCACTTTCGCCAGAAATAGCTGCCCTCCACTTTGACCATTCTCCAGGAGTTCCTTTTCGGCCATCACCCAGAGGATGCTAGTTGCCACGCCTGTGGATGCAGAACGTGTCATGATGGTGACCGCCGCGGCGAAAAATGTCCATAAGAATGCCATTGCGATGTATACTAATAGATTTCGCCATAAAGTTAAATGCAAAAACGCACGCAGTTCGCGGCCGGGCACCTCCGGCAAAAATACTGTCACCAGTAGAGCACCAACAACTACAAAGATGATCGTTCCAGCCGTATAGATCATGAGCGCCAATACTTTTCCCCATATGAGTTGTCTGAACTTCACACGAAGGATAGCTGACTGTTTAATGGCTCCGCTGCTTAAATCGTCTCCAAACCAGACAGCACCAACGTACAAGAACAACACAATCCCTAAACCGGCAAGAAGGCCTGCACCGCTTGCAGTAGGCAGGTTTCCCCATTTAAACCAATGAAGCAATGTCGACAACTCTTCGCCCAGCCCTGGAGGCGGGAGTGATCCCGGGTGACCAACCCAAGACCCAGTATGCAGGATGATAGCGAGTCGATAAGCCCGGAGGGTTGGGATAATTACAACAAGCAGTGCGGCAACAGGAACGATGAAATAGAACATCTTGCGCCGAACCCGCATATGCTCCGCCGTTATAATACGAAGAACATCTTGAATCACTGCTCAAGCCCCCAATCTTTCAGTCTCTTACACTAACATAATACCCAAGAATAATCCCTCCCACTGCTACGAATGTATATATCACGAGTGCGGTCATCAGAAAGGAAATAGGCAATAGATACGGTTGTATGACCCCATTTTCAATGGTTCGTGTTAAGGGAGGAGATGTCGTCCATAGAATCACCGGAGCTGAATCGATTACCCAGGAGAAACGATCGTAAACAAAGGCGAGTATGGATTGAATGGTACTAATGGGGGCTATTTTCGCTATTAACAGTTGTATTGTGCTATTTCCCGAAAAAAGTATCGCAGTCTCCGCAAAAGGCCACATAACACCTACAGCAACTCCTATAACAGGTGAACGGCTCAGCAGTGTAATCATGGCGGCTAAGCAAGCCCACATGACCGCTATAATGCTGTAGAGCATAAGGTTTCGAAGGGGTATCCAACGCAATAAAGCAGCCGGTTCGCGGCCAGGTACATCGCTCAAAAATAGGGTCGTAAGCACCGAACCAAGAACGATGAAAATCAGAATACCAGCCATATACAAAGCAAGAGTCAGAATCTTGCCTACAACCACCGGCATAAGATGTTTTTGTAGTACTGCAATTTGCTTATTCACACCCGTCCGTAAATCATCCGCAAACCACACAGCGCCAACATACCCAACAAGTATAATACCCACCCAACCCGCAAGGTATGTCGCGCCTGCGGCGGTAGTAATATTCTCCCATCGAAACCAGTATAGCATTTGTGATAAATCAACTCCGGCAAAAGGATTTGGTACACCCGTGGGCAGTTCAATGGTACCCTTATGAAAGGCTAAGGCATTATTATAAGCACCAATTTCTAAATAGAGAACATATATTAGTGAAAGCAGCGGAATGACGCAGAAAAAAGGTTTGCGCAGGACCCGGCTTATCTCCGCCTGTATGATTCGGATAAATCCACCACCAATCAATAAGGTAACCTCCTCGAAACCTGTTTTTCCTCGAAAACATACTCCAGCTCCGAAATCAGCAGCCGACTACTTTGAGGTACAATACCGTGTTCAGCAAGGTGCTGCAAAAAAAGAGGCCCCTTCTCCTTTTGAACCGCAGCTGTTACCAATACTCCTCTTTTACCAATCTCCAAAACTAGAGGAGTACGAAGTAAGTCCATCGAAATATCTCCGGGCAGATAAAAGATAACCTTTGTGGCTTGTTCTGCCAATTCCTTTGTTTCCCCAGTGTAAACAAGTCTGCCTTGATCAAGAATGACAATGCGATCTGCCAGCAGTGTAATGCGTTCCAATTGGTGGCTGGAGAAGATCAGAAATCTATCCTTGGAGCGGTAAGTAACGAAAGTGTCTTCCAGCAGCTGCTGCCCCTCTAAATCCAGGCCATTAAATGGTTCATCTAGGATAACGATCTGGGGATTCCCTAGAAAGGCATTGGCTAAACCCAAGCGCTTGCGCATGCCTTGAGAAAAATCTTTAATTTTTTTTCCCTTTGGTGGGATATCCCATTTTTCTAGCTCTCTTTCTACCTCGTGTGCTTCCACTGGATATTCACGAAGGGCGTTGAAGTATCCTAACTGGTTCTCCGCAGTCAAGTATGGGTAAAAAGGGGGATCCTCGAATAAATAACCTAAGTTTCCACGAATCTTCTCCACAGGTTGGCCATTATAAAACACAGTCCCGCAGGTTGGGAATATGCGTCCTGTTAAAATGTTAAACAGCGTTGTCTTGCCAGCTCCGTTTGGACCTACCACTGCTGTCACACCAGGCTCGATAACAAATCGCAATTGTTTTAATGCCTCGTGATTTCTATATTTTTTCGTGACTTCGACCAACTCAAACACCGTTTTACCTCCTTGTAAAAAAAATAATGACAAGAAATAGGAGTAGAGGCTCGAAGCCTTTACTCCTGACCCTGTACTTATGATTATCAAATATGCAGAACTAGTTATCATAATTTAATTTAGTTAATATAGACCATTGAAACCGGGTTTAAGAAATAAAGATATCTGGTCCCGCCAGCAATCGCATAACCGCTCAGTGCAGTAGTGTATACACCACTTTTACTATAACTGTGAAGTTTTTGGCCGCTCCAACTTACAGAAAACGGGAAATTAACCCCTGAATTCGATTTCCCATCACCCCAAGATACATTCCAATATACAGCTTGCATCTTACCAACATAGGAATGTGCACCAAAAGCAGCCTGTGCTCTTAAAGAACTGATGCGCGACGTATTGATCCATGTGTAGCCAGCGCTACCGTATGCAGTACCTTGAGGTTTAATTTCTCCTTCATCAGATTTGTCAGACATGTCAATCATCTTTACAGGAGACACTGTTGCTCCTTCCGGTACCGTAGAATCCTGAGCAAAAGCCGTTCCAGTTGTCAACATTAATAATGACACGACCACTAAACAAAATGTCAACCATACATACTTTCTATACATGTTTTACACTCCCCTCCCTACACAATTATTGATCCTCAGCACTACGGTTTAAAAAACCATACACACTACTTCCTGCCCCTGATTATTTCCACGTTATAGACATTATTTACCCACATCAATTTCCAGGAATAAATTTTGTGCTCTCCCCTGCGTCGAACATCCCCTTTTTTTGATGTGTTTTCTTCAGCATCTGATAAACTTCTGTTTCATCCAGTTCTAGAAACTGTCTTCATGTTTGGGTGATTCTTTAACACTTGAATTTGGTAACGACTTGAACTCTGACGAAATTAAAGTTTCGCTTAGAACTACCATCAGTGCTACTATATAACATCTTAGATATATTATGGTTAATTCCTCTATCGAAAAATGAGATATTTTGCCTCTTTTTATCCTATAATCATTTTTACACTGTTTACATTTTTCAGTATGATAAAAGAAGTTTGGAGTTCCTGCGGCAGCGGGAGGTCGTCCACTTATTTTTTTCAGTAATCAGAGCAACTATTTCCACCACCTGTTTTATAAAAAATATTATCTTGCGGTCTCTTTCCTATTTTTTGTATGATAAAAAAAATAAAAGCTATCGGGAGCTATCTGGAGCAATCTGAAGTTACAGAGAGACGGAAATTCTACAGAAAAGATGAAATTCGGCGGACCCAACGGGGAACTCTCTGCTGCCATCCGCTACCTCTCCCAGCGCTATTCTATGCCCACAGGCAAAGCCAAAGGTGTTTTGACCGATATCGGCACAGAGGAACTGGCCCACTGGGAGATCATCGCTACAATGGTTTACAAACTGACGAAGGGAGCAACACCAGAAGAGCTCCGCAGAGCAGGGTTAGGAAGTTACTATGCCATCTGGGATAAGGGGATCCACCCCAGCGACTCCAACGGTGTCCCCTGGACAGCTGCCTACATCAACACCATGGGTGATCCGATAGCTGACCTCCATGAGGATATGGCAGCTGAAGAAAAGGCCAGGGCAACCTATGAAAACCTGATCAATCTCTCCGATGATCCTGACCTGATAGATGTTTTGAGGTTCCTGCGGCAGCGGGAGGTCGTCCACTTCCAGCGCTTCGGAGAGACATTGAACCACCTGCAGGGGTATATGAATGGGAA
>Ga0209537_1004276_pt1 | contig 12282 bp, 12 predicted proteins | sample BioPla4DNA1_FD_187698 | JGI IMG/M metagenome (GOLD analysis project Ga0209537, IMG submission 187698) | Biogas fermentation microbial communities from Germany - Plant 4 DNA1 (SPAdes) (version 2) | ecosystem: Engineered > Bioreactor > Anaerobic > Digestate | place: Bielefeld, North...
TCAACAAATAAAAGAATTAGAAAATACGGTTAATTGTTCGAATGCCGACATAGTGGTAATTGGTACTCCTATAGATTTATCTAAAATTATAAAAATTAACAAACCGTTTGTGGAAGTTACTTATGAACTTCAAGAAATTGGTAGTCCAAATTTGGAAGATGTTATTGTTGAATTTTGTCAAAAAAAGTTTATTAAAATTATATAGTCTATAACAAATAATTTCGGAGGTGTAGTTTGTGGCTAATGTTTATGTAGGTGGTAAAAGTAAAAAAAGAGGTAAATTTTGGCTCGTACTAATACTTGTTCTCGTTGCAGTGGCAGCTTTTTTTGGATTTATGTTCTATAAATATAATAATCTAACTTCTTCTCCCGCTGTCAAGGCTGATTTATTGACATATACTATTTCATATAACGATGATTTTTATTTTGTTAGACTTTTAAACAACAATAGGAAAATAATGATACTAAAAGTAGAAAATGGAACTACTTTTGCAGGCCCTTATATAACTTTAACTTCAGATAATTTAGATAAGGCTACAACAGATTTTCTTAAATTATTTGGGCTAAATTCTAATATTAACTATTATTTTTATCTAAATGATGCCCTTGCAAATGAATTAACGAATAAATTAACTGGAAATAGTTCTCAAGGTATTGATGGACTTTTTGATTCATTAAAAACGAGCAAGTTGTCTTTTTGGAAAGTGTTTTCATATAACAGTTACGTCAAAACAGTAAAGGAATATGATAGAAATACCAATCTTGATGAAGAAGGATTCGTTGCTCTTATTAAAGGTTTTTCTCAGTATGCTATTACAAGCTATGATAAATTGACCATACCTACATTACTAAATAAACCAATAACTGTAAACATAGGTGCTCAAAGTTATGAAAGAAAATATGCAAATCCTGATGCTTTTCAAAGAATTAAAGAAATTATGGAGTGAAAAAAGATTTGAAAACTTTTATTATCCATATTTTTTCTTTTGTCTTGTTAATTCTATTAATAGTTTCTTTTATAGCCCCATTTTTTTTAAATCTAAAGGATAGAGAATATTCAATGGATCTTCCTTACTATTTTCTAGTCTTAGGAAGAGACGAGGATTTAGATAACACAGTTAGAACAGATGTCATTATTTTAGCTGGTTTAAACAAAGGGAAGATCCTTCTTCTTTCAATTCCTAGAGATTTAATGGTTAATCTAGACGGAAAAGATAGAAAAATAAATTCTGTATATGAATTATACGGTATAGAAGCTTTAAAAGCTGAAATAGAAAAAATTACAAAGACGCCTATACAAGACTACATCATATTTGACTATTCTATATTTAAAGAAATAGGTAACCTTTTAGCCCCAATAGACATTTATTTAGAAAAGGATATGAGGTATCAGGATTATCATCAAAATTTATACATAGATTTTAAAAAAGGAAACAACCAATTAACTGGCGAAGAATTGTTGGCATATGTTAGATATAGAGATGATTCAGGAGACATCGGTAGAATTGATAGACAGAAAAAAGCTATATTTGCATTAATAGATGAGGCTAAAAAAGCTAGTATTGCAAAATTATACGAAGCTGCTGAACTCGTACTAAATAATACTATAAATACTTTCGAACTAAATAAATTGTTATTTTTATATACTCAAGGTAAGGACGCTACTTTAGATTTTCTTCAATTTCCTTATAAAATTGTAGATAATTATGTAATTGTTGATAACTCACAAATTAGTGATTTACAGTATAAACTTTCAACTTTCGAAACAGATAAAATTGTCCAAGACTCAAAAATTTGGATTCTATTTACTAAGAATTTTAAAAATACCGCCTATAATTTTTATACATTTGTTTTTTCAACATGGACAAGCTCCGGATATCAAATAAAAGTTCTTGATGAAAAATTTGATCTTTTAAGTAGTGATCATTCTTATGTATTTTTTAAGGATATAGACGAAAACAAAAAAGAAAAAGTGATGAAAGACCTTGAAAAAACATATAAAACCAATTTTATAGAAGTGACAGATAAAATAAAGTATTTTGAATTAATTAAGTTTATTTCAGACAATCTTATTAACACTCTTGACTACGATGTTTTGGTGGTACTTAATGATAGATGGTAAAAAGAATTTTAATGTCATTTTTGTGTTAGCAAAATCGTTTTTAAAAAGATCTAAGAGTAATTTCAAATTTTCTCTTATAGCTATGTCAATAGGGGTATGGGGACTGATAGTTGTAAGTTCTATTATAAACGGATTTAGTAGCGTTTTGGTTGATTCTATCACCTTATTTTACCCACATATCGTAGTATATGGACATTATGACCAAAATTTATCAGAGATATCTCATTTAATTCATTTCACAGTTAAAAATGCAACCATAATCAACAAAAATCAACTTTTTTTTTCTCAATTGATTGAAATAAATAATATTTCGTTTTACAAAGAATTTATAGATATTAACCCTGATTCAAATGGAATATTAATTGGAAGTAAATTGTCAGAAAATATTGGTGTAGATATAGGAGATAAACTAATTCTAATAACTATAGATCAATTTTTACCCTTAACTCAAGAGTACGTTGTTTCGGGTATTTTTAAATCTGGTGTACAAATTTATGATTCCAACTTAATATTTCATGAAAATTCAAACACAGACCCAAAAAATTTTAGTTATACCGGCATATTCCTAAATAATCCTAAAAAAGCTAGAAAATTTAAAGATAAGTACTTAAATAATTATTCTGCTTTAACGTGGGAGGAATCCAATAAAACACTGGTAAAGGCCATACAAGTTGATGGTTTGTTTGCCTATATTATCACTTTTTTTATAATATTAATTTCTGGATTTAGTGTATCAAATGCAGTTTCTTTTTCTATTTTCACAAGAAAAAAGACAATAGGTATTCTAAGAGCTCTTGGATTGAATAAAAAAGAAATTTCTTGTATATTCGTAATTGAATCTTTTCTGATATCATTAATAGGATTTGTTATAGGAGTTATTTTTGGAATAGCTACTAGTATATTTTTATCATTTTTAAAAATCCCTCTTCCACAAGATCTTTTTTATGTGGATTATTTACCTATAAAAATATTACCGAATACTTTTATCTTGGCATTTGTCACAAATACCTTTGTTTCTATCTTATTTAGTTTTCTTTCTTCACAAAAAGCATCCAAAATCAATATTATAGAGGCTTTAAGGAACGAGTAACTAATAAAGTCTAAAACTTAGAGTGAATTTCAAATTTGAAGATTGATAAAATTATTGAGGAGGAAAGACATTGATAGAAAACCAATTTATAATGATAAAACCTAATGCTATCAAAAGAGGATTAATAGGCAAAATTATAGAAAAATATGAAAATAAAGGTCTAAAAATAGTAGCATTAAAAATTATTCAAATGAAGGATTTTCAGGCAAAATCTTTGTATAAAGAACATGAAAATAAAGATTTTTACCAATCATTAATAGATTTTGTTATGTCTGGTCCAGTTATTGTTATGATAGTACAAGGACCCAACGCCGTACAAGCTGTAAGAACCATAAATGGAGCTACTGATCCTTTAAAAGCCGATGGAGGAAGTATCAGAGGACAATTTGGTTTAACTATAACCAAAAATATAGTCCACGCTTCAGATTCTGTAGAAAATGCAGAAAAAGAATGGAAAATTTTCTTTGATGAAGAAGAAATCGTTCAATATGCATTACCAATTGAAAATGAAATATGATCAATTGTTACTCATTTCTGATATAAAAAAATCATGTAATTAAACAATTATTTAACTAATAAAAAAATAAGCAATATCTTTAAAATACAAGTTCTAGAATTTTTTTTAGTTATACTTTTGCTATATCAACAAGAAAAGAGGTGAGATTAAATGAGGGTAATGGGACTAATATTATCTGGGTCAAGTGAAGATAACCTTGATAAATTAACTGCTAAAAGAACTAGTGCAGCTGTTCCGGTTTTTGGAAAATATAGAGCAATTGATTTTACTTTAAGCAATATGGTAAACTCTGGGATAATTAATGTTGGGGTTTTAACTCAATATAACCCTAGATCTTTAATGGACCACTTAGGAAGTGGCAAAGAATGGAATCTAGATAGAAAAAGAGGAGGACTTTTTATACTTCAACCTTTCATGAGTCCTGAAAATCCGAAAATGCATTATGAAGGTACTGCTGATGCGCTTTTTCAAAATCTAACCTATCTAAGAAGATCAGCAGAGGATTTTGTTTTAATAGGTTCAGGAGATCATATTTACAATACCGACTACAGAGATCTTTTTAAATTTCATGTAAGAAATGGTGCTGATGTCACTTTATTAACTAAAACAGTAAATAAAGACTTCAAATTAAGCGACTATGGACAGGTTATTACAGATGAAAATAATAGGGTTACAAAGATATATGAAAAGGTTCCTGAACATCATTCAGATAAAATTTTCTTAGGCGTATATTTTATGAATAAAGCATTCTTAATGGAACTTTTATACGCAAATGTACCCAATGGAAAATATGATCTTTTATTAGACATAATTATTCCAAACTTGTCAAAACTTAGAGTTTTTTCCTATGATTTTAATAACTATTGGCGAAATATCAAAAAATCTGTCAAAGAATATTATGATACAAATATGGACATTTTAAAAAAAGAAATAAGAGATGAATTATTTTATACACCAGATAGAACTATATACACAAAACTTCGTGATTCTGCTCCACCAAAAATTAATATCAATGCCCAAATTAAAAATTCTTTTATAGCAGATGGTTGCATAATAAACGGTGTAGTTAAGAACTCAATACTTTCTAGAGACATTTTTGTAGGAGCTGGAGCGGTGATAGAAGATTCCATAGTTTTACAAGGAAGCGTTGTAGAAGAAGGAGGAATAATCAGAAAAACTATCATAGATAAAAATGTTAGGGTCAGATCTGGTAAAAAAATGGAAAGTATGGGAAATGAAATAAGCCTAATAGAAAAGGGTGCGATTATATAAAATGGAGGGATTTATATGAAAGTCATTGGCATTATCTTAGCCGGTGGTCAGGGAACAAGATTAGGAGTTCTAACAAACATTCTTGCAAAACCTGCTGTCCCTTTTGGTGGAAAATATAGAATGATCGATTTTACTTTAAGTAATTGTGTTAATTCTGGTATTAACACAGTTGGAGTAGCAACACAATATATGCCTCATCGATTGGTAGAACATTTGGGAATAGGTAAACCTTGGGATCTTGATATTAAAGGCGGAGGTCTTCATATATTGCCTCCCTATTTAAGTAGATCAGGTACTTCTTGGTATAGGGGCACTGCAGATGCGATTTACCAAAATATGGAATTCCTAGACAGATATAAACCAGATTTTGTCGTTGTTCTTTCTGGTGACCATATCTACAAAATGGATTATAATAATATGATTGACTACCACATAGAAAAAGATGCTGATTGTACGATAGCTTGCATGGAAGTTCCTGTCTCAGAAGCACAAAGGTTTGGTATAATGGTTACTGATCCTTTTAACAAAATCGTAGAGTTTCAAGAAAAACCTAAGAATCCCAAAGGAACACTGGCCTCCTTAGGTATTTATGTATTTACATGGAGTTTTTTAAAAGACGCTTTAATAGAAGACTCAAAAGATCCAAACTCAGAACATGATTTTGGAAAAAATATTATTCCAAAAAGTTTGGCTAAAAAGTCTAAGCTTTATGCCTTTAATTTTGAGGGTTATTGGAGAGATGTTGGGACAATTCAATCTTTCTTAGATAGTAATCTTGAATTATTGGCTCCACTACCTTTACTGGATCTTCATGATGAAAGTTGGAAAGTATATACACAATCAGAAGAGCTTCCTCCAGCGTTTATAGCAAATAACTCTGAAGTAATTAAAAGTATCACAAGTGAAGGAAGTGAAATTTATGGAACTGTTGAAAATTCCGTTCTCTTTCAAGGCGTTACTGTTGCAGAAGGTGCGGTTGTAAAAAATTCTGTACTTATGAATCATGTCTTTGTAGATAAAAATTCATATATAGAACAATCTATAATTGCTGAAAATGCTTTCATAGGAAAATCTGTGAAAATCGGTGTTGGAAAATTTGCAGAATCAAAAATTGATAAAAAAATATATGACTCAGAAATTTCTGTCATTGGATTTCATTCGAAAATTACTGATGGCATTGAAATAGGCAAGAATTGTGTTATTGACAATTATGTAGACCTTTCAGAATATAATATAAAACAAATTAAAAGTGGTGAAGGAATAATTAAACAATAGAATTTTTCAAGATACTTAATGTTTTTCTGATTACAAAAAAGGAGATTAATTCTATGGACTTCTATGCAGTAAAATTTATAGCTGCTTCTAACTTAACTGGAGAAACCTATCTAGGATATATATTTGGGAAAAAAGGTCAAAGTCCTCAATTTAACGTAGTGCTGTTAAATAGAAGTCAACTAAAAGAATATGAAATCCCTGATATTACAAAAGATTATCTTGAATTTAAATCCGATGTTGATATGCTTTACTACCAATTATCTAAAGAAAAAGACAACTATATTTTGTCTCAATTTAAAGCATATTTTTACAGTATTTTAAGGAAAATGAATTTTGAAGTTGTTGGAACTAAAATATTCTTGGCTGTTGAGGAAAATGATGTTTATGTTCTTAAATCTCTAATAAATGATATTTTAAATGAATGGGCAGGAGAAACAAAAATAAAATTAGTAGCCCAAAAATTTGATTACAAAGATTTAACCTGGATATCTGCCGTAAAAGAAAAAGGAGAAAAAGGTTTCGAAGAGTACCTTAATAGACCCGATGTCAAAAATGCTATAGAAGTATTTCCAATAATCGACCCAGTTGAAGGCTACCCGGTAATAAAACTAGATGTAGGAGAACCAATAATAGTTCTACAAATAGATAAAGAAGAAAATAAAAAAGATACGGATAATATTTTAGAAGGAAGGGTTATTTCTAAAGAACTCATTCCTTCCACTAGTTACCTTTTTTTAAAAATAGATTTAGGAAGATATGGAATTGGAAAAACTATAGTACATCAGGATTTAAAAATATCCATAGATCAAAAAAAATTACAAATATTAAGAAAGGCACGAGATACCCAAGAAAACGAAGAACAGAAAATAATTGGTGACTTATTTGATAATCTACAAAAAGATAAAAGATTTTATGAACGGCGAAAAATTAGTTCTTTAGATATTCTTATCATCAGCGGACTCTCGATTATAGGAATCCTGTTAATAATTCTCATCGCAGTTTTACTTGGGGCATTTTAATATAATATGAAAGTTATTTTAACCTTTATTATGATGATTCCTATAATTATTTTTTCAATACTTACATATCATTATGTTAGTCAAATAATTCACTATAGAAATATTAAAAATACAGAAATTAATGAAGCTTTGGAATTGATAAATGAAATAGAAGAAATATATGCTCTTTCTGTAGAAGAATTCTTGCAATCATGTTCAATTAAAGATATAGTATCAACTACTACTAAAGAAGCAACTATTTATATATTTGAACATAAAGGATATGAGTTTTTGTATATTGAAGAATGAAAGGGGAATTAAATTCTTGAGAGTTTCATATGCTACTGCTGTTGAAATGAATCTAAAAAAAGGAAAAATAAACGCGAGTAATTATACAGCCTATTTACTAGTTGGTGAAAAATGTCTGTATAATTGTTCTTTTTGCTCAAAAGCAAAGGAATCGAGCAGCGAAGAAGATTTATTGTCCAGGGTAAAATGGCCCGAAGTATCAACAGAAGATTTTGTTCACAACTTTAATCCTGGTAATTTCAAAAGAATTTGTATTCAGGTAGTTTCTTCCTTAGAATATAGGACTGACTTAAATTATGTCCTGAATTTTCTAAAAGATAAGAATATTAAAGTTTCTGTGTCAATAAGGCCGAAAAATCTAGAAGAAGTTAGATTGCTATTCAACAAATATTTAGTTGATACTGTTGGGATAGCAATTGATTCAGCTAATGAAAAGCTCTTTAGAAAAATTAAGGGTGGTAATTTTAAAATTTTTAACAATCTGTTAATAAAGGCATCAGAAGAATTTCCTGGAAAAATTGCCACTCATATAATTGTTGGATTAGGGGAAAGCGACGAAGATATTGTTGATATATTGTTAAAAATGAAGGAACATAAAATTATTGTTAGCTTATTTGCTTTTACTCCTATTAAAGGCACTAAATTAGAAACTCATCCTCGTCCCACCTTAGAAAGATATCGGAAAATGCAGTACCTCCATTATATTATTGAACACTACAATGTTGAAAAAGAAGCATTCACTTTCGATTCAAAAGGAAATATATTACAATTCCCACATTTTACAATAAATAATGAAGAAATGATTAAGACATCAGGTTGTTCATGGTGTACTCGCCCTTTTTATAATGAACAACCAGGTAAAGAATTATACAATGTACCTATTCCACGTATATAAATTTTTATCCCCAAAATAATAGTAAGGAGAAATTAACATGAAAGCATGGGAAAACGAGTTAAAAAGAAGAAAAAGTGCCACACCTCCAATATCATATCAAGAAAATTGGGAAAAAATGCAAGAGTCAAACATATTCCCAAATGACTTGTTATTAACCTTTTGGCAAAGTAATGTACCCGGTTCGTACGCACCAGAATCTATGATTGTTGGAGCAGTTCAATCGATTGAAAACATGGGAAGAGATGTTTCAAAAGCGGAAATTTTATTAGAACAAGGATTTCATTACTTGTCATCTGGAGATTTTCGAAAATTGAAAGCTATAACAAGTGAAATCTTTTATTTACTGGATAACTCACCTATTATAGAAAATCATAGGTTTCATAATTATCTTAGGCCATTAAAATGGGAAGAGATTTCCATATCATTTCCTCAAAAAAAATTGAATATTTCTAAAAATATTGATCTTAAAGACAAAATTCATGGAGGATGGCTTGGACAACTTGCAGGTGGGTCAATGGGTACAAAATTTGAGGGTTACACACATGATTCATTAGAAAAAGCTTTTGGCGACCAATTAGGTCGGTATATTGGAGAGGTCTCTACTTTAAATGATGACGTAACTTACGAATTAATTTTCCTAAAAACATGTGAAGAAAAGAAAAAAGAAATTTCTTCAATAGATATTGCAAAAAACTGGATTAGTTATATACCTTTTGGTTGGAGTGCTGAATTAATGGCACTGGAAAATATCAAAAGAGGAATTTTTCCTCCAGATTCGGGTTTCTTTTATAACCCTTTTCAGGAATGGATAGGTGCACAAATGAGATGTATGGTTCAGGGCTTAATTTCCCCAGGCGATCCATATAAAGCTTCAAAACTCGCGTTCATTGATTCCCAAGTTTCCCATAGTGGTAATGGCCTATATGGAGGAATACATTCCGCAGTAATGACTTCATTGGCCTTTGTTTTCAATGATCCTAAAAAAATAATCAAGGAGTCTCTTCAATACATTCCCCAAAATACAGAATTCAGTGAAGTTGTGTTTAATGTAATAAATTACTGTCAAGAAACGGACAATTGGCTTAACGTTTTAAGAAAAATAGAAAATGATTTTAAGAATTACAATTGGATTCACTTGTATCCAAATACTGCAGCAGTAATAACATCTTTATGGTTTGGAGAAGGTGATTTTGACGAATCAATGAAAATTGTAGCATCATTTGGATATGATGTTGATTGTAATGCTGGTGAAATTGGAACAATTTTAGGAGTGATTTATGGTCAACAGAATTTTCCAAATTATTGGTCTATACCTTTAAATAATAACTTAGAAACTTATCTTCCTTTTTTTCATAAAATTAAAATATCAGACTTAGCAGATTGGACCTATGAGTTAGTAGGAATTTTATAATATTACATAACAATTATTAAGAAGGTAAATAAAATGAAAGTAATATTAGATTGTGATCCTGGCCATGATGATGCCTTTGCAATTTTGTTAGCAGCTGCTTCCCAAGAAATCGAATTACTTGGAGTAACAACAGTAATGGGGAATTCTTATCTCCAAAATACTTCAAAAAACGCAAGGGCAATCCTTGATTTTTTTGACATAGAAAAACCTGTTTTTGCAGGTTGTTCTAAGCCTTTAGTACGCAATACTATTATTGCTAATCATATCCATGGTTCCACAGGTTTTGATGGAGCAAAACTTCCTTCACCTAAATTAAACATAGAGAAAATACATGCTATAGATTATATTGCCCAATGTGCGGAAAAATATAATAACCTCACCTTAGTTTCCACTGGTCCACTCACTAATATAGCTCTTTTTATATTAAAATATCCATTTCTTTGTGACAAAATTTCTTATATAGTACTAATGGGCGGAGGCATCGCTCATGGAAATATAACTCCTACGGCCGAATTTAATATTTACGCAGATCCCGAAGCCGCAAAGATTGTCTTTAATTCAGGTATCAACATTGTTATGGCTCCTTTGGATGTAACTCATCAAGTTGTTGTCTCCTCTAAAGAAATTAATACAATGCGAAGACTAAGCGATAAATTCAATTTACTTGCAGATGTTTTTCTCTACCTTCAAAATACATGTAAAGATGAAATTGCAAGTACTGGAGGTATTGCACTTCATGACCCATGTCCAATAATGTATCTCATTCATCCGGAAATTTTTGAAATTAATGAATATAAAGTTGATATTGAAATAAAAGGAGAACTAACTTATGGTCAAACAGTTGTCGATGTATTCAAAGTAACAAATAACAAACCAAATGCAAAGGTAATGACCAAAGTGAATTCAGAACACTTTTTTGAAATTTTCTTTAATCAAATGACAGTTTTAACAAATTAATAGGCAAGTACTTTTAAAAAAATGGGAATATAATTTTCTCGAAAGCTATATATTTCATTGGGTTTCAATCATTATAATTAAACGAGGAGGTTAAGGTATGAAAAAGTCTTTTATTATTGTTTGTTTAGTTGTTTTATTATCCCTGACAATATGTGCTGCACCAAAAAAGGTAGCATACGTGATTAACGGTTCCTTAGGAGATCAGTCTTTTTATGATTCAGGTTATGAAGGCATTAAAAAGTTGGAAAAAGATTATGATGTGGAAACAAAGCTTATGGAATGTAATTTTGATCCCTCTCTATATTACCCAAACTTAATGACTGCAGCGAGATGGGCGGATGTAGTTTTTGTTATTTCATATGGTTTTGAAGAAGAACTGAAGTCAATAGCAGAAATGTTCCCAAATAAGATATTTGTAAATATAGATACAGTTGTTGAAGATGATAAAAAAATTATTTCAAACGTCGATTTTATAGAAGAAGAAGGTTCTTTTATGGCAGGTGTAGTTGCAGGAATAGTAACTTCTATGACTGAACTACCTGGAATAAATCCTGAAAAACTAATTGGGGCAGTTGGTGGAGATGACGATATTGTAATAAGATCTTTTGTATTTGGTTATGAACAAGGTGCAAAATATGTAGATCCAGAGATTCAAGTTAAGACTATTTATGTAGGTACTTGGGATGATCCTGTTAAAGGTAAACAAGCTGCTCTACAGCTTTATTCTCAAGGAGTAGATGTTATATTCCAAATAGCTAGTTTAACCGGAGCAGGTGTTCTTCAAGCAGCTCAAGAAGTAGGAAAATACGCCATAGGTGTAGATTCAAATCAGAACCCAATAGTACCTGGTCACGTTATTACAAGTATGCTAAAAGAAGTAGGAAAATCAATAGAGTTTGTATTTAAGCAAATAATAGATGGAACTTATAAACCAGGCACACTATACAAACTAGGGTTAAAAGAAGAAGCAGTAGGATTAGCTATAGATGAATATACCTACCAAATACTTCCAAATGAGACTGTTGAAAAGATATTGGGAATACAAAAAGACGTTATTGAAGGGAAAATTACTGTTAAAGAATATAGAGAATAGTTATCCATAAAGGAGATTTCATATGTCTTACATAGAAATGAAAAATATTTATAAGGTCTATCCCCCAGACGTTATTGCATTAGAAGAGGTGAATTTCTCCCTACAAAAGGGAGAAATTCACTCTTTGATTGGAGAGAATGGTGCAGGAAAAAGTACCTTGATGAAAATATTATATGGATTAGTACATTCATCAAGTGGACAGATATACATAAATGGGAATGAAGTAAAAATTAACAGTCCCAGCGATGCTATAAACTTTGGAATAGGCATGGTTCACCAAGAATTTATGTTGATTCCATCTTTCAAGGTATATGAAAACGTGATTTTAGGAATGGAAAGAACC
>Ga0209537_1004279_pt1 | contig 12276 bp, 14 predicted proteins | sample BioPla4DNA1_FD_187698 | JGI IMG/M metagenome (GOLD analysis project Ga0209537, IMG submission 187698) | Biogas fermentation microbial communities from Germany - Plant 4 DNA1 (SPAdes) (version 2) | ecosystem: Engineered > Bioreactor > Anaerobic > Digestate | place: Bielefeld, North...
ATAGTGCGATAATTTCTTCCAGTCAGATTACAAATTTCAGTAATATTTTTGCCTTCCCAAAAGTATAAATCTCGTATATAATTTACTTGAGTAATTGTCAGCACATCCTTTCCCCCCTACTAAGTTTGCTCACTTAATAGGGTATAATTTTGGGATTGTACTGGCAATTACTTTTTGTATTTTTGATGACCATTTATTGCATTTTTATTTTACCAAATACAGTTTAAGTCTATTCCCAATACTATAAATACTGGAAATAAGATAATTAATGTAATTTTGAATGATAAATACTCAGAAGCTATTCTTCACGGAATAGATTTTGATATAAAGGCAATTGCTCCTCCTAAAATAAATATTGAAGATATAGATTTAAGTTCAATATTGTTTAATACCATAGATAATGCAATAGAGGCTTGTTTAAATTGTAGTAAGGAGAATAGATATATTTATCTAGAACTGTATCCAGATGGTAATTTCTTGTGTTACAAAATTAAAAATAGTTATAACCGTACACAAAATAATTCCCATAATAAAATCTTCTTCAGCAAAAAACAATATATTTCTTCTGGTTATGGCCTAAGTATAATAAATGATATAGTAAATAAATATGATGGATATATAGATATTAAAAAAGATAACAAGGAGTTTTCAGTTACAATTATTCTTCATTTGTAAATAATATAAAACTATAAAAGACCAGTATCCGGTCTTTTATAGTTTTTTGCACAGGTCTTCCATTTCCTTTACTGTTTCTGCTTTTGCTTCCTTATTGCCATATCTAATATTTATATATATTTCTCTTATTTTTTCAATAACCCCTCTGTCAAAACCAGTTGCCTTGTTGTTAACATCTAGGGATGTATCGCTAGGTTCTATTTCATTTACACTTCTTACTTTATTTAGATATTTTCTATAATAATATCTAACCTGGTCTTTGGGCCCTCTAGGAAATCTATCTTTAAAGAGCCTAGTCTTCCTTTTTTTCTCCTTTTTACCATCCCTTATAAACTCCCTTTCCTCAATATAATCTAAAGTATCGGTATCCTTCCTCTCCCCTATTTTCATCAGTAGTTTGTATGCAAGGTATACTATAACTATGGCTACTATAAAGACTATTATCTTAACAAATATATCTAAAAAGACAAGGATACTAGCTTTATGGGGAGTAACAGCTTCTCCTATCTCTTCCATAGGGATTTGTTGTTCAGGAATATATGGGGTGAAAAAAATATTTTCTTCCAAGCCCCAGTCTCCTGAAAAGTCTATGTTTCGAGTTAGTAAGTACAGAGGATAGTAGAGGAGCCTTATTAGGCCATCTACAGCATTGGCAAAACCTGACCTAAGGCTTTCAAATACTAAGAAGAAAAAGGCAATGGCCAGAATCATTAAGTATTTTATATTTGTTTTTCTAATCTTTTTAAGATCCATTTTAGTATCTATATGTCTTTGGAGTCTTGCCAATAAGGTTGAAGAGATTAGGTAGATAACCATAAATATTAGGCTATCACTAATGGTCCCAGATAGGTCAATGAATGGTGACCTCATGATTACTAAAAAAACTAATAGACCATATGACAATATCAGCTTTTCTACGTATTCATGATGGTTTCCTCTGAGCAAGGATTTTTTAATGTATACATAGGTTAAGGCCCCTACCACAATATAGAAAAATATGGCTGTTTTACTCCTATAAAACAGCATAGGAAGAAATAGCAGTAGGTAAAAGGCTTCAAATAGTTTTGATTTCCTATAGTTTAATGTAAAAATCAAGGCTACTACAAATGTAAATACAAAGATTAGGCCCATATGGCTTATAGGAGCAAAGGAAGTAAACATTAGTATTATTGAATAGAGAAAGGATATTAAGGATATAAGCTCAAGTATAATTATATCGATCATATTATATACCCCTATATTTAATAATATTTTTGTTTAAGCTATCTAGATACTCATCTTCTAAAGTGATGAGGATCAGCCTGTTTACCGTTTTGCTTAAAGTATTTATAGGCTCAATATAGGTGTCTAAAATCCTAGGTGTAATAATTACAACTGTAGTAAAATTTCCCCTTCTCTTTTCTATTTCCTTTAGGGTGTTTTCAAAGAAGCCAGGCAGTTTATAGGTAATCTTCCCTAGGGTTTCCAAAAAGTTATTAAGGTGGTTTTGACCTAGGCCTGGATGGTAAAAGTGGTTTTTAGGATTAGTAGGCTGGTCAATATAGCCATTGCAGGCAAGCCCATAGGGTATCTTTAGGCCTTCAAACTCTTCCATGATGGCCCTGGCAATAGATATTACCTTTTCTATTAAGTCTTCTTCTACAGGCTTCCAGCTTGGTTTCATGGTTTCAACATTTAAGGCTATGAAAACAGTATTATCCGTAGTGAAGTCAAAGTTCTTTACCATCAGCTTATTATATTTGACAGATGAGGGCCAATGGATAAAGCGTTCAGGCTCATTGCCAGTATATTCCCTTATGCCAATGGTCATCAAGGGATCATCTATTATCCATCTTTTTACAGAGGTGTCTCCATTTAGTGCTCCTATGGGGACAAGGCTTTTTTCCAAGTCCACCTTCTTAGGTAATACTATTACTTCCTCTCCCAATTCTACATGCTTGCTTAGTGACTTAAATCCAGAGAAATCCCCCAACTCTAAAAGGGCTTCTTTTATGAAAAAATGACCCCTTCTCACTGGATTTAATTTATAGGTCCTCTTAACTCTTTGATAGGGCATTATAAAGGTAGTATATATATTTTCGCTTACATGAAAACCTTGGGAAAACCTTTCCTTTATCTTCATAAAGGAAACAGTCAAAAGCTTTCTATTTTCAAGTATAGATGAAACCTCTATTTCCTCTCCTATTTCGTAAACCTTCTTGTTTAATTCCACATAATAGTCTAGGTCTACAAAGCCATAGTTTAAGGAAATCCTGTTGATTATAAAAGTGAAAACTAAAAATCCTATTAAGAACCAAACCATAGTTTCACCTACATTTTTTCCAAAGGAACTTCTACCAATTCAACTAATTCCTTTATAAATTCTATGGAATCTTCTATACTATTTATGCCAGAAGCAATTATCCTATGGTTAAGTACATAGGGTGCCATATATTTTATATCTTCCGGTATTATATAATCCCTGCCATTGATGGCTGCATAGGCTTGAGAGGCCTTAAATAAGGCTATGGACCCCCTTGGGCTTACCCCCAATTGAATATTGTCCTTGTTTCTAGTTTCATTTACTATGTTGACTAAATAATCCATTACATCTTCTTCAATGGTTACTTTAGATACGTTAGCTAATATATAGTCCAAGTCTTCCCTATCTATCACTGCTTCTATATTATCTAAGGGGTTTTTTATATTTTTCCTAATTATTAACTTTTCTTCTTCCTTAGTGGGATAACCTAGTTTAATCCTCATAAAAAACCTATCCAATTGTGCTTCTGGTAATGGAAAAGTACCATAGGATTCAACTGGATTTTGGGTAGCTAATACCATGAAGGGCATATTTAGCTTTCTAGTAACCCCATCTGCTGTAATCTGCTTCTCCTCCATGGCTTCTAAAAGGGCAGATTGGGTCCTAGGTGTAGCCCTATTGATTTCATCAGTAAGGACTACATTGGAAAATAAGGGCCCTTCCCTAAATTGAAAGTCTCCGGTTTTTTGATTGTAAAAATTAATTCCTGTAATATCTGATGGTAGTAGATCTGGTGTAAATTGAATTCGATTAAATGGTAGGTTTAAAGTTTTTGAAAAGGCTTTAATTAACATGGTCTTTCCCATGCCTGGTATATCCTCTAGAAGTACATGGCCTCCTGAAAGAAAGGATATGATGATTAGCTCTATTTCCCTGTCCTTGCCTACTATTACTTTTGATACGTTTTCTACTATTTTCTCTTTAAAATCTGTAAATCTTCTCATAGCTTCCCCCTTTTTGGATTAATTTAACTTAATTATATATTATACAGGGAAGATAACACAAGTAGAATAAGTTTAAAGGATGCACCTAAGTGCATCCTTATGACTTCAGACCTCTTTCAAAGGCCTTAATATTTACTTCATGTACCCTTTCAGGTAAGAACTTCTTAATCTTGCTTACCCAATCTATATTCTCTAAGCCTAAGGCCTTAACTATAAGTCCTAGCATTACTATATTTTGGGACCTTGGTTCCCCTAATTCTTCTGCAATTGTCCTAGCATTTATGGAAATGACCTTATCTACTTTAGTTTTTAATTCCTCCATGATTCCTTCAGGATATTTTTCAAGGCCAGTTAATACTGGCAATGGCCATATTTCCTCTTCATTTACTATTAGTGTCCCATCCTTCTTCAATTGAGATATATATCTTGCTGCCTCTAGTTTTTCAAAGGCAACCAATACATCTGCATCTCCAGTATTAATAGTTGGTGAATATACCTTATGTCCAAACCTAATTTGAGTAGTTACGCTACCACCTCTTTGGGCCATACCATGGATTTCTGACATTTTAACATCGTAGCCCTCTTCTAATAGGCCTTCAGAAAGTATTTTAGACACTAAAATAGTCCCTTGACCTCCCACACCTACTAATAATAAAGACTTAACCATCTACATCACCTCTCCCCCGAAAGATTCTATAGCATCAAATGGACATACTTGAAGGCATACTGTACAGCCATTACATTGGCTAGTGTCAATACTTACTACATTATCCTTCATGGATATGGCTGGACAACCTATCCTTAAGCAAGTTTTACATTTTTTACATTTATCTTGATTTACTTGACAGTATAGACCTTCTCTTCTTCTTTGTACTTCCTTAATTAATGCGCAGGGTTGTTTGGTGATGATTACAAAGGGCTCAGTAGCTTCTAAGGCATCTTTTACTGCCTTAGTGTTCTCTTCCATAATATATGGGTCAATTACCCTAATATTTTCCTCTTTAACTCCCACTGCCTTTACTATGGCCTCTATATCTATTTCTGGTGCCTCCATGCCTTTAATACTCTTTCCTGTACCTGGATTTTCTTGATGGCCTGTCATGGCAGTTATTCTATTGTCTAGGATCACGATGACCATATTGCTTTGATTATATACTGCATTTACAAGGCCAGTCATACCTGAATGGAAGAAGGTAGAATCTCCCACAAATCCAAATACCTTTTTGTTTCTATCTGCCATTTTATTGACCTTATCGAAGCCAATACCAGCAGTAATACCTGCCCCCATACAGATTACGGTATCACCCATGCCAAGGGGTGGCATTGCACCTAAGGTGTAACATCCTATATCTGAGGTAACTACTACTTTATTTTTGTATCTAGATAAGGCATAGAATATACCCCTATGAGGACATCCTGCACATAGGGCTGGAGGTCTTGAAGCTGTTTGTATATCAAGCTTATATGGACTTTCTATCTTTTCTCCTAGTATTTTTTCCCTAATTATTTGAGGGTTTATTTCTCCGCATACTGAGAAGATTTCTTTTCCTATACATTCAATGCCCATGGCCTTTATAAACTGTTCCATATAGGGTTCGTTTTCTTCTATAACGTATAACTTGTCTACGCCTTGGGCAAATTCCCTAATTAGCTTATCTGGTAAAGGCCAGCTAAAGCCTATTTTCAAGTATGATACTGTATCTCCAAATACTTCCTTTGCATGTAAGTAACTAGCACCTGATGTTATAATGCCTATTTTCCTATCATTCCATTCAATCCTATTTAACGGGCTGTTATTTGAATACTCCCTAAGCCTTGGAATCCTTTCTGTTTCCATCTCTACGTGTTTTACTTTAGAATTTGCTGGTACCATTATATACTTCTTAGGGTCTTTTACGTATTCTTTTACACCTACTTCTTCCCTTTCCCCTAATTCAACAACACCTTTACTATGGCAAACCCTTGTGGTCACCTTAAATAATACTGGTGTGTCGTAGGTTTCAGAGATTTCAAAGGCATGCTTTATGAAGTCTTTACACTCTTGGCTGTCTGATGGTTCTACCATGGCTACTTTAGCATGAGGTGCAAATAGTCTATTGTCCTGTTCATTTTGTGAACTGTGCATTCCAGGTTCATCGGCTGTAACTATTACTAATCCTCCGTTTACTCCTTCATAGGCTATTGTAAATAAGGGGTCAGCTGCCACATTTAAGCCTACATGTTTCATGGATACTAAGGCCCTAGCTCCTGCTATAGATGCCCCTGCGGCAACTTCTAAGGCTACCTTTTCATTAGTTGACCATTCTGAGTAGATTTCTTCATATTGTGAAATGTTTTCTAGGATTTCTGTACTTGGTGTTCCTGGATAAGCAGCTGCTACTAAACAGCCTGCTTCATAGGCACCTCTTGCAATAGCTTCATTGCCTGTTAAAAGCTTTTTCATGGGATCCCTCCTAACTTTATGGTATTGCCATAATTATCAAAGACCTACCTATGGTATTTATTTGTTTTTAGCTAGCTTTTTTTCTTCCTCGTGGCCTTCATCAGTTACCTTGATCTCCCAATGGAGAACAAAATGCAGACCTACCCTCAAACCAGCTATTCCAACTATAACAATTAAATCCTCTATAGTTCTTGTTAGTAAAGTGTGCAGTATTTCTCCAGCAAGTAAAAAACTTAAGCTCATAGACATGGCTTTTGTCAATGTAACTGCTGCTTCTTTGTCTCCTAAATCAAAACCATTTTTAATAAATATATAAAGACTTTTTATTGCACCTAAGAAAATGATAATAACACCTACAGTTTCAATAGCACCAGATATGTAGGGTACTATAGTTTCTAATAAATGCTCAAATATCAATTTGATCCTCCTCTTTCGTATTGTTTTATGTTAAGGTCTTTGATAATTTGTCATCTATATTTTAACATATATGTAATACAAATTGTAAAATTATTAATTCATATAAAAACTGCTACTATTTAACCAATAGTAGCAGTTTATCAATCCTTAGCTTCACTACTCTTATTTTTAAATATATTTTTTAATATAAAGGAAAAAACAAATAAACCTATAAGTAAGGCAATAGATAAGTAAAATTCTCTAGACCCAATGACTGTAGTCTTATCTCCCAAGTTTGTGTAGACAATGATTCCTGGCAAGGAACCCAAGACCGTAGCAAAGGCAAAGTCCTTAAACTTTATATCTGATAGACCTGCACTATAGGAGACTATCTTAAAGGGAAATAGGGGTATTAGCCTAAGGATTAAAATGAGGAAAAAACCAGACCTCTTATCCCTGTTTTGAAAGATTACTAAATCCCTCTTTATAAGTCTTTGTACAACCTGTTGGCCAAGCCTTCTAGCTATGAAAAATGCAATTCCTGCCCCTATTAAGGAACCTATAGATGTAAGTAAAGTACCCCAATATAGGCCAAAGACCATGCCACCTGCTATGACTAGTACTGAATCTGGAAATAATAACAGGGGCAAAGTAGATAGTAGGCCTACATAGATTATGGGGGCCAATATTCCCTTTCCGCTAATATATTCCTTTATTTCATTAGGTCCGTAACCTTTAAAGATATTTAGCCTATTTATTATAAAAAATCCCAATATTAAAATTCCAATGCCCAATATAAGTTTAATAGCTGATTTCCTGTCTTTCATATTTTCACTTCCCTATATTCTTTCCTCTATATCGATTCAACCATTTTTCCATGGTACCCTTGTTTTCCTGTTTCATATTTTTAAAGTCCTCATTAAATAATAGGTCTAGTATGTGGTAGGATTTTTTGCCTCCCCTTCTCATGGACTCTACACATTCTTGACAGTAGGTAATTATATAGTCTGTTTTTGCTTCATTGGCCCTCCTATTGGTATGGTCTTTAGCTATACTAGGTTCAGTTAAACCTACCATACCCCCAGAACCACAGCATAGGGTCCTGTTCCTATTGAATTTCATCTCTTGAAAATCTAGACCCAGCTCATTTAGTATTTGTCTAATGGAATCATGTATTATATTTACATCTCTAGTAGGGCAGGGATCATGAAGGGTAAAGTCTATATCTATATCTTTACAAGTACCCACCCTCTCCTTCGGTATGCCTAAGCTTACCAGTACTTGCCATAGGGATACTACCTCTAGGCCTTTACTGTTTTGGCCTATGGTCATAAAGCAGTTTTGGCAACCAGTAATTATTTTTTCTACTCCTTTGTCCCTAAATTCTCTTTCGAGTATACCAAAATACTCTTTGAATTTGCCTTCCTTCCCCATAAATAGGGTTGGCTTGCCACAACATTTTATATATATGCCTATGCCTGGTATGATTTGCCTAAGGTAATTGTATGTTTTTTCTACTAGTTGGGGGCTGTTGGCCATTAGGGCACATCCTGGAAAGAATATGGTGTTAGACTGTAGGTTTTCTATATCAGATGTAAATATATTTGAAAAACTAAATCTTTGGTGAAAATCTATGGCCTTAGAGTTTAACTCCTTAGGTAGCTTGCCATTTGTTTCCTTTACTGTATCTTTTCTCAATTGTAAAAATAAGGCTTTCAAGTCTACCCCTGTTGGACAAACCTCTGTACAATACCCACACAGCATACATGAGTAGGGCAATTTATAGTCAAAGGCCTCCTTAGTTAAAAGCTCCTGTAATAAATCTTTAGGATTATGGCAAAACTTGTGTAACATAGGACAACCCCTCATGCAGGCCTTGCACCCTATACATTTTTCCTCTTCTTCCCTGATTAGTTTTAAAGTATTGTCTAGTATTTTCATATCATCACCTATCTATCATAATAAAAGGATTGCTCCAATGAAACAATCCTCATTTAATCTTAGTTAAGATTGTCATCTTTATTGTTTTGTTTGTTTTTTTCATTCCAAATCTTTTTCAACAAAAATCCTAATACACTAACTGCAAATAGTATAAATAAACCAGTAACAAAAGTTTTCGCTCCACCAGTCAACTTTTCACCAGCATATGAATATATAAGGGTTGCAGGTAGTTGTCCTAGGCCTGTTGCCAGTACAAATGACCATAATTTCATGGAAGTTAGGCCTGCTGCATAGCTGACTATATCGAAGGACATGAAGGGCAGTAGCCTTGCTATGAGTACTGCATAGTTTCCATACTTCTCAAAGAATTTGTCTATCTCTGTTAAGGCAAATTTTGATGTTAGCTTTTCTACTGCATTTCTTCCATATATTCTAGCTATATAAAAGCACAGTACTGCTCCTACCATGGCAGAAGTCCAAGAAAGTAAGGCTCCTCTTACCCAGCCAAACAGACCTGCATTGGCAAAAGTCAATAAAAAGGCAGGAAGTGGTGCAGCTAGAGACTGGAAAACCATAAGGAGGAAAGAGATGATTGGTGCCCAAATCCCAAAAGAGAGTATATATTCTTTTATGGTTTCCACATCTAGCTGGCTAAATAATAATACAACTTCCTTAATAGTGTTTCTAACTGGAGCAACGAAGAAATATATTCCTAACAATACTAATAATGCTCCTAATTTTATCCATGTAGACTTTTTTACTTTTTTCAAATAAACAACAACCTTTCTTTGAACCATCTGGTAAACTACTTAGAAAGAAACTATTTTCCTATTTTAATTTACTAACTTGAATAAGTATTTCCTAATCAGCTTATGTCTCATTCTGATCTTCTAGTCCCTGGTTTCTAATATAAAAGATTTTCTTTTCCATTCTATCTATTCTAGGAATTCATCATAAGGCCATTTCTCTTGTCCACCTTTTAATATGAATATTCTGTTTGGATCTATGCCTTTTTCTATTAAATAGTCTACTGTTCTAGTAGCTCCACCGCCACCACGTGGACATATGACTACTATATCTTGATCTCCTTCTAATTGTGGTAATATGGCATCAATTTTTTTCCTATCTTCTTCAGTCTCTACCGGATAGGCATAAGTTGGAATTGCACCCTTTAAATGATGGGCTTCCCACTCTTCTTCAACTTGAATATCTACGAATAGCAAGTCTTTGCCTTCTTCTAAAAACTTTTTAGTCTCCTCTGCTGTATAATACTGATAATCTTTCCCATTGGATGCTGTTTTTGAACAAGCACCAAGCATTAATATTAATGCCAAAGTCACCATTAATAATGATACTATCTTTTTCATCAGATACCCCCCTATGGTATATTTTCTTACTAGAATTTTACCATACAGTATTTATTTATAACAATAAATTATATTTATGGGTATCTGATTTTATATAGATGCTCTTAATAGGGTTTTCCTTTTCTATAAGCAGTGACAATTATGATTAAACCCACAATTATCACTAGTATTGAAATTACTTATTCCATAGGATACACCGTGATGGGCTTTTTTCCTACATAAAAATTCTATCATATAGTATTTTTATGATAAAATTAATTATTTCTATTAAGCTTAACCCTATATAGATATTCATAATAATACTTAATGGTTATTTGATGTAAGGAAATCCTATATTAGGAAAATCAACACTGGCTTGTTTTATAATTGAACTGGTAAAATATAAATGTTATTATAAAACAAATAGATTCCGTGGGGGGATAAGTATATGGATTATTCTGAAAGAATAAGAAAGCTCACAGTTGAATTGACAGAAATTCCAAGCATAGTAGGGACCAAAGAAGAAATCAATGTAGTAAAAAGAATATATGATGAATTAGCAAGCTTGAAGTACTTCAAAGAGCATCCATCTAACTTAAAGCTAATAGATGTGGTAGATGATAAGCTCAATAGAAAAAGTGTATTGGCAATAGTAAAGGGCCAAAAGGGTCATAGCAATAAGACTGTAGTCTTAATAGGACATACTGATGAGCAATCATAAAAGATGTATTCATTGGTCTCAGTGTCATAAGCAACGATGTCAGGTTCTCCACCTGTCATTTCCATCTGGTATAAGAACCATAGTTTTTCAGGATTTTTTTCCAATTTCTCCTGTACCTTGTCCCACTCCAACCCTTCATGTCGTTCCATATTGGCTTCAAAACGATCTTTTAATATTTTAAATAATTCTTCACGCTGCTCTGGTGATAATTCCTTTTTATTATCTAAAATAACCTCCAAGTTCCTTTTATTGCTCACATTAGCTCTAATATGAAATGTTATCTTGCAAAAAAGTCCCTTTTTTCAAGTCATCAAAGGCTTTATTTAACTCTACCTTTGTATTCATGACAATTGGCCCACCCCAAGCAACAGGTTCTCTCAAGGCTTTGGAACTTATAAATAATACTTGAACCTTTTTATCCGTAGCTTTTATTTCCACATAATCTCCTTCTGTCAATTTAACCGCTGTCTTTTCTTTAACCAACTCACCAGCTATATATGCGTCTCCCAATAAAGTAAATACCATAATAGAACGATCTCTTTCCGTTTCTATAACTGTTGAAGCATTTGGGTTTAGGTGTATGTCGTAATAATCTAGTGGCTGATATTTACCAATATAGCCTGCTTTATCTTTGTATTTACCTGCAAGTAATCTTAACTTTCCGTTTTCCAACTCTATCTCTTCTATTTCTGAATTTTTAATGCTCTTATATGCTGGTGCTACCATTTTATCCTTAGCTGCTAAATTTAACCAAAGCTGTACTCCCAGTAGTCTTTCCGATGCTGGCAACATCTCTTCATGTAATATGCCTGAACCAGCAGTCATCCATTGTACTTCTCCATCTCCAATGGTATCCTCGTTACCTAGGCTATCTCTATGAGTCATCTTACCACGATATACATAGCTAATAGTTTCTATCCCCCTATGGGGATGCATAGGAAAGCCTTTTGTGTAGTCATCAGGATTTGTGCTATCGAAGGAATCCAGTAATAAAATTGGGTCATATTCTTCTACTGTATTATGTCCTAACACTCTTACCAAACTTACACCTGCACCATCTCTTGTCCTAAAACCCGTTATCTTACTTTTAATTTTCCTTTCCATTTTAACCTCCATTATAATTAATCCTTACACAATCTCTTAATCTACTTTTTCCCATATACAAATGCTTTAAAACATTTATCCATTTTTTAAGTCATTTAAATTAAACTTGCTAAATGTTATATAATCTAATCCTATGGATAACTAATATTCTAACATATATAATATAATTAAAAGTAAGCTTTATAATGATAGAGTTTTATTAAAATAGATTTTACAAATGCTCATTAAGGGAGATTATATAAAAAAACAACACTTTAAAAGTGTTGTTAAAAATATCATGGCGGAGAGAGAGGGATTTGAACCCCCGGTGCAAGAAACTTGCACAGTGGTTTTCGAGACCACCACCTTCAGCCTCTCGGTCATCTCTCCAAAAATATTTACTTAGATATTATAACATAAAAAAT
>Ga0209537_1004283_pt1 | contig 12271 bp, 9 predicted proteins | sample BioPla4DNA1_FD_187698 | JGI IMG/M metagenome (GOLD analysis project Ga0209537, IMG submission 187698) | Biogas fermentation microbial communities from Germany - Plant 4 DNA1 (SPAdes) (version 2) | ecosystem: Engineered > Bioreactor > Anaerobic > Digestate | place: Bielefeld, North...
AGAGTAAAAATGAGCTACAAAAAAGTATTGAAACTTTTATCGACCTGTGATAATATATCATTTGCAATGATTTAATACGCCGAAGTGGTGGAATTGGCAGACGCGCCGGACTCAAAATCCGGTGGGGCTTACCCCCCGTGCGGGTTCGACTCCCGCCTTCGGCACCAGAGCTTTCGGGGTAAATCCGAAAGCTTTTTTAGTATTACAATTAGGTTGAGCTATAGAAAAGCCTTCCGTATTTTATTAAGGGATGTGTTTTCATGTCTAAAAAAGCAAATATTATTCACGATTTACATCATCATAGCATTTTATCCGATTGCTGCAAAGATCCGGAGATGACCCCTGAACGATTGCTTGTTAATGCTATTGAGAATGGATACAATACTATATGTATTACTGATCATGTTTGGGATGCACGTGTTACTGGTGCTTCAGATTGGTATGCCCCGCAGACTGTTGAACATATTATGAAATCATTACCTTTACCTTCATCGGATAAGGTACGGTTTTGTTTTGGATGTGAAACTGAATATTGTGGTGGCAATAAATTGGGTTTGGACAGATCATCATTTGAGTTATTCGATTTCATAGTTATCCCGGTGAATCATTTCCACATGGTAGACTTTACTCGTCCTTCACATATTAACACTCCTGAAGCAATAGCTGAGTTATTATTAACACGGTTAGAAGAACTTCAGCAGCTGGATCTGCCCTGGAACAAGGTAGGAATAGCTCATCTGACAACCGATGTAACATTTGAAGAAGGCGACATTAAGGATGTTATTAACTGCATTTCTCAAGAACGTCTCTATAAAATATTTGATTTCTTTGCAAAACATGGTACAGGAATAGAATTAAATGCCGGCTGTTTTAAGCCGGGCTGGGAAAAAGATAAAGATATAATATTAAGCGTTTACCGTCTGGCTAAAAAGGCGGGCTGTAAATTCTATTTCGCGTCAGACGCCCATGCTGTTTCCCATCTATCTATAAAGGAAACGCTTTTGCCTGTAGTAGATGAGTTGGGTTTAACCACAGACGATTTGTATGATATTCCTTAAACCCCTGATATACATCTGCAAAAATTTCAAAATCACATCCATCACAGCCAAAACTTGAGTGATGGTGAAATTTTTTATTATTTTTGCCTGAAAAATTTTCTTTTGTATTCAGAAGGACTTATACCGTATTCTTTTTTAAACATTTTTGAAAAATTGAATGTATCCTTATATCCACAACTTCGTGCAGCTTCGCTCACGAAACAGTCATGCTGGCTTAATAACTCAACCGCCTTGCCAAGTCTGTATTTTAATATATATTTTTGAGGTGACATTCCTATATATTCAGTAAAGATCTTGTAAAGATACCTTCTGTCAATACCAAGCATTTTAGCAATTCCAGCTACGCTAATATCATACATATAGTTGGATTGAATATAATCTTCGGCTCTCCGGGCATAAACTTGTGCGGCACGGGTACTTTCATTGTTTTCTTCCTTTAAGCGTGCAAATAATTCAAAGATTAAACCACACAAATATATCTCAGGCGATTGTCGCAGTTTATTCGCAGAAATCATATTTTTAAAAATAAAAGCACAGCTTGGTGAATAGACTATGGGTTCTTTATCAAAACCCGATCCGTTTATTAATTCCTCGGCAAGGGTGCCACTGAAGCCTATCCAGACATACGACCAGGGGGTTTTTTCATCTGCCTTGTAAAAAGTTGACTCATGCGGTCTTATTAAAAACATATCCCCCTTTCCAAGGTTATATACTTTACCCTGGCGTTCAAATATCCCTTTTCCGTCCATAATATAATGAATGAGATAGTACGTCCTGATCGCAGGTCCAAAAGAGTGTCCGCTATGACACTCCTGCCAGCCGCATACCACAGGATTCACATCATGAAAACCTCTGTTTAGCAATGGAATATCGTTTTGCTTCTTCTCTTTCATGGTGACATTATAACATGTAAAGAAGACATAATTCAATTTAAAATTACTAGAAAATAAAGTATCATATTGTAAAGGGAGGTCGATAAAATGGTCAAAATAACATTTATGGGCGCCGGCAGTACAGTTTTTGCAAAAAATGTACTAGGTGACTGTATGTGTGTTGATTCATTAAAAGATTGCGAAATAGCTCTTTATGACATTGATCCTGAGCGCCTGAAAGAATCCGAACTTATGCTCCAGGCTATAAATAAGAACATAAACAATGGTCGTGCTAAAATTAAAACCTATCTTGGAGTGGAACAGCGTAAAGATGCACTCAGATCGGCAGATTTCGTTGTAAACGCCATTCAGGTCGGCGGATACGATCCTTGCACAATTATTGATTTTGAAGTTCCCAAGAAGTATGGGCTCCGGCAGACAATCGGTGATACTCTGGGTATCGGCGGTATAATGAGGGCTCTTAGGACAATCCCTGTTTTAGACGATTTTGCCCGTGATATGGAAGAGGTTTGCCCGAATGCCTATTTCTTGAATTATACTAACCCAATGTCCATATTAACAGGGTATATGCTCAGATACACCCCTGTTAAAACGGTTGGTTTGTGCCATAGCGTACAGGCTTGTTCGCGCGGTCTGTTAAAAGCACTTGGAATGGAAGATAAAATTGAAGGTCACAGAGATCTGATAGCCGGAATTAATCATATGGGATGGCTTCTTGAAATTTATGATAAAGATGGCAATGATTTATATCCTGAAATAAGAAGAAGAGCCATTGAAAAGAACGAAACCGAGAAGCACAATGACATGGTAAGATTTGAATATATAAAAAGGCTTGGCTACTATTGTACAGAATCCAGTGAACACAATGCCGAATACAACCCCTTCTTTATTAAAAGCAAATATCCTGAATTAATCGAAAGATTTAATATCCCATTGGATGAGTATCCAAGACGTTGTGTTCAGCAGATAAAAAATTGGGAAACCCTAAGAGATGAACTTGTTAAAAACCCGACTTTGACTCATAAGCGTACGGAGGAATATGCATCTTATATAATTGATGCAATAGTAAATAATAAACCATATAAAATAGGCGGTAACGTTTTGAACACAGGTGGATTAATAGAAAACCTGCCGGAGGAAGCCTGTGTTGAAGTGCCGTGTATGATTGACGGAATGGGTATTAACCCCTGCCGCGTAGGCAGATTACCGGTACAATTGGCTGCAATGAACATGACAAATGTAAACGTACATTTGATTACAATTGAAGCTGCCGTAACACGGAAGAAAGAACATATTTACCACGCTGCAATGCTTGACCCCCATACCGGTTCGGAGTTAAGCATTGATGAAATCGTTGCAATGGTAGACGATTTAATTGAAGCCCATGGTTCATGGCTGCCCGAATACAAGTAATACAATATGGTTTTTATACATTAAAACCGCTCACGGAATTGATCGTGAGCGGTTTTTTAGTTATATAATAAGTGTTGGAGCAGCCAGGCAAGAATAATAGGGCATAAACAAAAACCTATTATGTAAATAAAGCAACACAAAAAGGAAATGTTAAGTAAAAAGGAGGAGATAACCTAATGAATATCTGGCATGATATATCCGATGACCGGATCAGCCCCGAAGATTTCTATGCGGTAGTTGAGATACAAAAAGGTTCCAAAACTAAATACGAACTTGATAAGGAAACCGGTATGCTCGTTCTTGACCGTATACTGTCAACCTCTACTCATTATCCGGCAAACTATGGTTTTATTCCCCGCACATACGGTGACGACAATGACCCCCTTGACGTACTTATACTCTGTTCCGAACCAATTAAGCCAATGACACTTGTACGCTGCTATCCGATCGGAATGTTTACAATGCTGGACAACGGAAGAATAGATTCCAAAATCATTGCCATACCTTTCACCGACCCCAGCTACAACGGATATAAAGACGTCTCCGAGCTTCCAAAACATGTTTCCCTTGAAATGACCCATTTCTTCAGCGTGTACAAAGAACTTGAAGAAGTTGAAACAGAAGTTACACAGGTTCAGGGGCGTGAAAAGGCCATAGAGACCATAAAGAAAGAAATTGACAGGTATAACAAAATATTTGGCAAATAAAGCAATTTTAAACGGCGGGTATGGCCTGAAAAATTACCGGACTATACCCGCCGAACCATTTTAGCCCTCTTTCTCTATCATATCCTTGCCTTTATATTTAGCTTGATATAATAGCTTATCAGCCTTCCTTAACAGATCGGTCAACTCATCGCCCTTTAATTCTAAGACACCACCACTTATCGTTACTTCCAGGTCCCTGTCCCATTCAATTTCACGAATCTTTTGGCGGATACGCTCCATTACAGCATATCCTTCTTCCCTGCTGGTGTCACGAAGAATAATCAGGAACTCATCACCGCCAAACCGGCCTACTACATCATCTTGTCTCAGGTTACTTTTTATTGTGCTGACTATCTTCTTTAAAACATAATCTCCATATAAGTGTCCGTATGTATCATTTATAATTTTAAAATTATCAATATCAATCATGGCTATAGTCAGATCCTTCTGTTCTTGAAGTGAGGCCTCAATCTCTTCCTTTAAGCAGGAAGTAATAAACCTTTTATCAAAAGCTTCTGTTAAATCATCTGTTATTGATAGCAACTGTAGCTTTTCTTTTTCTTCATACAGCAGCTTATTCAGTTTTTCTGCCTCTTCTTTAGCTTTCATACATTCAGCATTTCTTTCTTCCAACATTTTGTTCTTAGCCTCTATCTCCTTGTTTTTTTCTTCAAGGGTGGCCAGGTATTGCTCAGATTGTTTTAGTGCATCCATATAGCTGTCAATAAGAACAGCAATTAAAACTGCAATAGAAAATAAGCAAACGAATAAACCAAAAGATAGATCTATATATCTAATCAGATATCTAATCAGATTGGAATCATAACCTACTATTATGTCAGGCCTGTGATACTCAAAAGCCATGAGCCCCCCAACGACTAAAGCAAACAGAAAAAGTATTATTTTTCTCTTTAATCCAATAAGCAATAAGGCGATTATCCCGGCATTTGTTATTATATAAAATGGAATGCTGGTGTAGGTTCCTCCTGTAACAATCCACATGGTTGGGAAAAAAACAAAACTTAACATTATAACAACTATCATTGATATTAGCTCGTAATTCTTTCTGATTCTGAAGACTATATATAATCCTATAGTAATAACACCACAAGCAAAAGATGTTAATACAGCTACCCATCCTAAACCAAGGAAATAGTTCATTATACTACAGGAAAATGACATGCATATTCCTACAATAAAAACCGCATTAAAGATACGATGCCTTAAATTAATATTTTTTTCATATCCCATAGCAACCCTCTCCCCTGGTTTTCTAACATCTCCATTCAACGGCCCCAAAATGACTTAGAACTGGGAATGCCAGAGGAATGAGTGATGTTTAGTCACTCTACTCACCCTGAAAACAATAATTTCACCATACCAAGTTAAAAGGCCGGAATTTATCCATTATATGTCATTATTCTATTTAATTATATATAATTCCCGTTAAAATGTTAAGCAGATTTTTTCTGCTATGTACAATTGTCATGTATCAAGTAATATATTGATGCCAGTTCCTTGTCCAGGCTGAATTTGATGTCAATAAAAAACCCTGTAACGCCAGATTACAGGGTTTTACAAATAATAGGATTTAGGTGCGCACTATTCAGCTTGTATCAAGTAATACATCGATGCGAACTCCTTGCCAAGGCTGAATTTAAGGACCCCATCTTCATATGTAGAAGGAATAACTCCGGCATAGAAGCCCTCTGCATTGACTGCCCACACTTTTAATGTCTCCAGCTCCGTTTTAAGCTCTATATCCACTTCTATAGTCTCTATAAGTATCGGTGGGCATCCTATATCTAACAACCTGTTACGTTCTTCATTGAACTTCATGTCGGTGTTTTCGGACCTGCCAACAGCTGTAAGCAATATATTGTCAGAGAGGTGCAGAGGTTTATCCGTCAGCGAACTTAAAGCGATAGTGGCAAAATCGGTTTTGACTTTGAAACTTATCCCCTTTAAGTCAATCCGGGGTATGCTGCCCACAAAACCGTATACTGCTTTCGTCCTCTCGCTATCGATCCAACCAATTCCCTTTTCCCAGCTTCTGTATATCTCTCCTGTATCAGACAACACTTCTCCCTTATCGCCTATGACTATCTTCTGATCCGGCATGATAGTATTTTTATTTTTATTCTCCTTCGGATCAAAGCACATACCAACCTTGTGCTTTTCTGTGATTAAACTCAATGCCGGAATTTCTTCAGGGGTAAGTGCCATATCATCTACCAATATTTCATAGCTTTCATTTGCGCTCTTTACATCTCCCCTTCTGAGCAGTAAAGCACAATGATAAAAGAGGCCGAATTTAGCAGGATCATTCCATGCGCTAAATATCCCTTCCCTGTAGGGAACGCTGCCGATCGCCCGGGAGCTGACTTCTTTGCCTGTTATCTTAATATCTTTAAGGGTGGAGTAACTGTAAGTATGAATTGCAAACCCTGCCCAGTTTTGGAATGCTCCTATAGCTGCCAAATAGATAGGGCTCTCGGCGCGCCATTCATTTGGCCAGGGCATATCCCATTCTGATACAAAATATGGCCGATTGAGTTTTCTTTGAAATGATAAGCCAGGCAGCATTGCATCAATTTCCTTAACCATGGGTTTGTTCATAAATTCTTTTACATACTCCTGCCACTTCCAGCCATACCAATAAGCGTGTCCGTCATCAAAATCGGTAACAGACTGAGTTTTCCTGTTTGCCGCATTTATAGCCCAGTTGGTACCCGTTATCGGTACCTTTACTCCTATATCCCTCAAATGCTGGATCATTTCTTTAAAATAGCTTTCCTGAATGTGTATTAAAAACTCAATCATAACAGGATCTTTTGATGTATAATCAATTTCTCCTTTTGGGATATTCAAGCCCCTTTCCTCCAGCCATTCATAGTACATTTTATCAAGCATTTCTTTGTAATACGGAATTGTTATGGGCCGGCTGAACATATCCCCTTCATTTATTATCTCTGTGAGTATAATAGCCGGATCATCTTTATAGGCAAGTCCTGTATACGGATTTATATGAGTCCATAGATCATAGTTAAACTTCTTCTGCAGCTCTATCAACCGTCTGTCAAACAGACAGTAGGGTCTGGCAGCATCCTGAAGTTCGTGTGCTGCATAAACTCCATCCCCTGATTTGAATTTTCTATACGTGAGCATATCCATATATATGTATATGCCCTCGTTTTTCAGACAGTAGATTAAATAGTCCAGGCGCTTCATACTCTCGGGATCAAAGCTTAAAGTGTTGCCTTTTCTCTGACCCATTGTGAATTGAAATATATTGGGAGTTGCCCACTCCGCATCCATCTGGTGAAACCTCACCAGGTTAATCCCTATCTTGGCCAATCTTTTAGCAATTTTTTCGCTGAAATCAAAAGGCGGAAAATTCAGCCCGCTATTAAAATTTGTCCCCCAAAATACAGCCTTTGTTCCATCTTCAAACACAAAGTTCTCGCCCTCTACTTTTAAAAATCCATGTTTCCCGGCCGGTTTTTCCTTTTCAAACACAAAGGAGATATCGATTGGCACATCGTCCCAGTAAAATGGATATGGTATAAACATAATCCTTCCCCCCAGAAACTATTTATTAAAAATTTCTTTTAATGTTTTTACCGTCTCGTCTACCAGTTCCTGGCCGCCTTCAGGTGATACCAGGTTGCAAAACATACAGGCACTATAACCCTTTCCAGCTACTGCCCTTTCAGTTGCTAAATAACTTCCGCCCCCGTCACCGGCAATTCCAGCAAGCTGGATTATGAAAGTCTGTACGAAAGGAGAGCGTGCCTGGATATGGTTGAAAAATCTATTTCCAGCCAAAGAATTTCTCTTCTACCATGGCACACAGCGCATGATAGACCGGCAGATGCAACTCCTGAACATGGGGTGTGGAATCAGCAGGAACTCTTATAGTTACATCACACAGCTCTTTTAATCTGCCACCGGTTCTTCCGGTAAGTCCGATTGTTTTAACGCCAAGGGTATTTGCCAGATATGCCGCATACACAATATTAGCTGAATTTCCGGAGGTGGTTAAGCCTATAAAGACATCACCGGGTTTTCCATACCCAAGAATCTGTTGAGCAAAAACCAGATCAGCATCAACATCATTAACAAAGGCAGTGAAAATTGATGTTTGGGAAGTTAAGGCAATGGCCGGGAATGCTCCCTGCAGTTTTTCAGCCAGTACATCACCCAGTTCGGGATCTCTTTCGATAATTAACGCCTTTACTTTGTCCGGAAGCTCTCTCCGTTTCATAAAGCCTTTCATCAGTTCACCCACAATATGCTCTGCGTCAGCAGCACTTCCCCCATTACCTGCTATCAGCACTTTGTTGCCTTTTTCATAACACTCCACCAGAATATCATAGGCTTTTAGAATATCATCTCTGCATTCTCTTAAGACAGGGTATCTTTCCAGTAAATCTTCAAGTATATCCATTGATGCAGCCATTTTGAACACCTCACTCAACATCAGTCAATCCCCATTGCGACACACAGGCTTGCAATGTCCCCTATTTTCTCACCTAAACCGGCCGGTAAGATTTCACAAACATGATATGAAGATGTCAATGCCTCTTTTCTTAATATTTCCTCGGCAGCGGGTTGTATAAATTCCCGGCACCTGGAAAATATTCCGCCAATGATGATGCGTTCAGGATTCAATATGTCTACAAGTATGGATAAGCCCATCCCTAAGTATCTTCCACTCATTTTTAAAATATCTATTGCAACGGGATCACCATCCGAAGCAGCCAAACCCACATCCATAGCCGTAATGCTTTGAGCTTTTTCTTCAGTAGGACAGAACGCCACGGTTTCTCCCCGTCTTAGCCTGGATATAATTTCATCTCTGGCTAATTGAGCAATGCCCCCGCCACTGCAAAATCCTTCGAAGGATCCTGCTTTCCCGTATCCAACCGGACCATCCGGTGCAAGCCTGATATGCCCTACCTCTCCTGCCATATCATTGGTCCCTCTGTAAAGCCGTCCGTCCAGTATCAAGCCGGCACCCAGACCCGTCCCAAAAGTAAGGAATATCATATTGCTGCAGCCACGTCCGGCACCAAACTTCCATTCAGCAACGGCACAGGCATTTGCATCGTTTTCAATAAATACATCTTTTTTGAACTTGTCCTTAAGTATATCCACTATGGGAATCTCATCCCAGCCGGGTAAATTGGGAGGAGACAATACAATGCCTTTCTTTATATCCAGAGGACCCCCACAGCTGATTCCAACGCTGCATATGCTATCTATACCAATGGACAGCTCATTCAAAATTACATCAGCGATCTCCACTATTTTGTCTATAACATCATAAGGACCTCCCTGGGCACGGGTAGGAAAAGCATAACGCTTATATACCCTTCCCTGCTTGTCACCTACTAAAACAGCGCACTTGGTACCACCAATATCTATCCCCAACAGGTAGTCATTACCCATGAATTAATTCACCTCCATGACCACTCATTATCAAAAAGTTGAGGAAGCGTTTCAATTTTTTTCAGCCAGCGTTTATACTGCTCCAACTCAAAAGGTACATATCCGGAAATATAATGATTCCCGTATTCTGTATTGCCGATCTTCCATCTTAGGATAAACAGTTTTTTAGTACCCGGCAGCATACGGATTGCACCGACTACCTTGTTCTCATTTGCTTTTGATACGGTTTTTCCGCTAAGGAGCAGTTCACCGGTATCGCCGTCTTCTACGGCATACGATACCTCAACCGTCTCGTTACTATCGTTGCCTAAAACTACTTTATGTTCCCAGTTTTGCAGCTCATCTATCATAAGGCATATGGGCTGCTGCACCCTTTTAATATAATGATAGGCGAGCTTCTTTACAAAGTAATAGTCTACTATGGCATCGGAAAACTGGGGCCAGCAGTCCAGGAGATTCCACCAGATGATCCCTGTCCTTCTCCATTTTTTTAGCCTTACCATTTCAATGAAGAATTTCTTAGCCTCCGCCTGGCTAATCTGCGATGCCAACGCAAACTCTTCCAGGTTATCAGGAACATAACCAAACATGATCTCCACCTGGTCAGCCATTAGTTTATTGCGATTGTAGCCTCTCCTCTCGGCTTTTATATAGTCGGTATTATGGGTATCCCAGTCATCATTATCCATAAAGGGCCACAGCTTATCGGGAGCTATGAATTTTTTTATCGAAGATACCGCAGGACATCCATGATAACCTATTTCACTGATAAAATGTGCGGTTGAATGTTTGTAAAAATCACCTTTGAAATAGTCCCTCGGTCCCCAGTTATGCTGTTCAGGTACCGACAAGTCACCTGTTATATGATCCGGGATATATGGCGATGAAGGTATAAACATTCTGAACGGATCATGGCTGCCTACTACCCTGGGTAGTATCTCCCTGGAAATTCTGTTATAACGGGCTGTAGGGAGACAATATTTATTCCAGTAATACATGCCGTCTATTTCATTATCCCCCGCCCACAGAAGAAGTGAAGGATGATTCCTTAATTTTTTGACTATGGCTGTAGCCTCATTTTCAATTATGCTGCAGAATTCGTCATTTTGTGGATAGATCCCGCAAGCCAGGGTAAAGTCCTGCCATACCATGATGCCTCTTTCGTCACACAGATCGAAAAATTCATGATCCTCATATACATTTCCGCCCCAGCAGCGGACAATGTTGCATCCCAGGTCATCAAGCATATCATGGGCTTTCTTTAATCTATCCTTATCCCTGCTGTGCAAGGCATCTAATGCAACCCAGTTGGTTCCCTTAGCCATTACAGGCGTTCCGTTTACCCATATTTTAAACTCGTTATTGTCCATATCAGAGTCATATTCCGTTTCAATCTCAAAAAGGCGAATACCAATTCTGTTTCTATATGTATCAACCACTTCCCCCTTGTATAGCAGCTGGAACTCCATATCATAGAGGTGCTGTTTACCATACCCTTTTGGCCACCACAATTTAGGATTTGGTACCACCAAAACCGCTTCATCGGAGCAAAACTTGGTTTTATATGAACCTTCAATTATGCTGTCCTCACATTTCCCTGTAATCCTTACTGAAAAGTCATCCAATATGGGCTTATCGGTCTTGAACCTAAATTTAACCACCAACTCTGCTTTGTTTGCGTTCAAATCCCTCGTTGCGTAGTACACTTCTTTTATGTAAGTTTTCTCCCTTGCTACAATTTCTATATCCCGCCATATACCAGCTGACAAAAGTCTTGGAGCAATATCCCATCCGAAGGAGTGGGGAGGCATCCTCAGCCAAACCATCTCGTCTATATTGCCTGCACTGGTAACGTTCACCGGGAATTCCTTGTCCCTTACCTTGTTTATGGGAGATTCTATTCTGATTGCGATATGGTTTTTGTCACCTATTTTTATTAAGTTTGTTATATCCAGTTCGTGCTCTATAAGCATATTGGACACTTGCCCTGCTATCTCACCATTGATCCATATGCTGCCAAATGTGTTTAAGCCTTTTAACAGCAGAAATACATCCTTCCCTCGGTAATCCTCAGGTACTTTAAATTCCTTTTCAAACCACCACTGATAAAATTCATATTTTCTGAAGTTATAAAGATTCTGGCTGTAGAAAGGATCTTCTTCAATACCTGCTCTTACGAGATCCAGTTCAACGTTTCCCGGTACAACGGCATCAATCCGGGGCCATTTCTGTTCCTTAACCTCATCAATGGTTGAAGGCATATTACCGGATTCCAAATTGAAATAAAGGTTCCATTTGCCGTTTAAGGTTATGGTTTTCAATTGTTTGCCTCCTCTGCACATAATTATGACCTGGATAAAACAATTACGTATATGAATGATAAAACCTCACAAACAATAAATGTGTTTTGAGCTTGTATAAAACCAAAAGCCTTTGTCATTTATACATGGTTCAAACATTGAAAATACAATGTATATGCGGTTCTCAGAATAGAATTATCGCCATTTTGTCGTTGGCATCAGGTAGTGTAAAACCACGGAGAAAAACGACATCTCATTTTTTACATTTCTCTTTTTTTATATAAATTCCTGCATCACATATAAAAACTTTGGTCGAGATGCTTTTTTAATATTTCGCCTTTTGTAGGATGAATCCAAAATAAAAAAGCCTGGAACGCGAGAAATACTCTTCACGCTCCAGACTTTTATATGAAAATTAACAATTTTAAAGTCAAAACCTTCCTGTT
>Ga0209537_1004285_pt1 | contig 12264 bp, 10 predicted proteins | sample BioPla4DNA1_FD_187698 | JGI IMG/M metagenome (GOLD analysis project Ga0209537, IMG submission 187698) | Biogas fermentation microbial communities from Germany - Plant 4 DNA1 (SPAdes) (version 2) | ecosystem: Engineered > Bioreactor > Anaerobic > Digestate | place: Bielefeld, North...
CCTGATACCGAAGAGTCAGACGCTGATCTCCTCGACGCCTACTCCCGGGCGGTTGTCCGGGTCGTCGAGTCAGTCGGCCCTGCGGTCGTGAGTGTTGTCGTGGGAAAGACCCTCCAGGGCCGGAGGGGTGAACAGATGGGAGCGGGGTCAGGCGTGATCGTGGCACCGGAAGGCTACATCATGACCAACAACCACGTGGTCCAGGGAATGGGCAGGATCGAGGTCAGCATGGCGGACGGGACCGCCCTCCCTGCACGCCTGATCGGGGCCGACCCGGCGACCGACCTCGCCGTGCTCCGTGTCGATGCCGGGGGGCTCCCCTACGCACGGTTCGGCAACTCGGATGCACTCTCAGTCGGACAGCTCGCGATAGCGATCGGCAACCCGCTCGGCTTTGATTCGACCGTCTCGACGGGCGTCCTGAGCGCCCTTGGTCGTGCGCTCCGGAGCCGGGACGGCCGCCTGATCGAGAACATCATCCAGCACACCGCTCCGCTCAACCCCGGCAGCTCTGGCGGCCCGCTGGTGGACTCACGCGGCCGGGTCATCGGGATCAACACGGCCATCATCCCCATGGCCCAGGGGATCTGCTTCTCGATCTCGTCCAACACCGCCGCCGGGGTCCTCCCGCAACTGGTCGCCGACGGCAGAGTGCGGCGCGGCTACCTCGGGATCGCCGGCCAGTCGCGGCCACTGGAGCGGTCGCTCGTTCGGGCATTCGGGCTTTCCAGAAACCAGGCGGTCGAGGTCGTCTCGGTCTCCCGGGCAAGCCCCGCCGGCCGGGCCGGACTCCGGTCGGGTGACCTGATCATCGCGATCAACGACACCAGCGTGGCGTGCGTGGACGACCTGCACCGGTTCCTCGCCACCTGGCCCATCGGAGAACCAGCAACCCTGACACTCATCCGGGGCAGGCAGCAGATCAGGCTCCCGATCATCCCGATCGAGGCGGTCGCGTGCCCTGTAACCGGGTAAGCGAGTCCCGACCACCGGGAGGCGGTTATGGGACCCAGGTGATCAGGGGCTCCCGCCGCTCTGGTTTTGGCAGCAGAAGGGCAGGGTAACCGAAGATCAACGGCGCCACAATCTGGTGGTCGTCCGGGACCCTCAGCGCTGCGAGAAGACCGGGGTTCTGCTCGACAAGGGTGGCGGAGCCAACCCAGCAACTGCCAAGACCGAGCGCCCAGGCAGCAAGCAGCATATTCTCTGCACAGAGCGCACAGTCGATGACACTTGATACAACCTCCCGTGCGCCGAGAACCAGGACCAGCACCGGGGCGTTGTAGAAGATGCTGTACGCCGGGTCCCTGAGCGCCGCGAGAAATGCTTCTGTCTCCGGGTGGCGGGGCTCTTCTCTAATCTTTTCTGCCAGGATCGGTTTGCAGTAGTCGGAGACCTGCCGCATCAGGTCCCTGTCCCTGACGACCACAAACTGCCAGGGCTGAAGCCCAAGAGCAGTCGGCGCCTGGATGCCCGCAGCGATTATCTTCTGGATGCTCTCATCAGGAACCTCGCGGTCCGTGTAGTTCCTGACGCTCCGACGCTCCCGGATCACGGAAAAGATCTGGTGGTGTTCTGCATCTGTCGCCATACCCTTCCAGGGGTCGCCACTGGTATTTATGGGGATCTGCCCTCCCTCATCATCGCCTGATGGAGAACCCTTCAAACTCTCCGGAATACTCCTCGTGGACCATCTGCACGTCATCGATCCGGGCCAGGGCCGGACCACGCCGGCAGAACTCGACCACCCGCCGCACCGCCCCCTCCTCACCCTCAAAGATAGCCTCCACGCGGCCGTCCGGGAGGTTCCTGACCCAGCCCGTGACCCCTTCGGCACGGGCTTCATCCTCCACGGCCCACCGGAACCCGACACCCTGTACCAGTCCGCTGATCCACACATGCACCCGTATCGCCATGTTTACGGGTTTGGCGGTGGATGATTTATCTCTGTGGGGCGTGCAGGGAGCAGAGAGAGACGCCGTCCTTCAAAGGCGGGACAGTCGCTTCGCTCCCCCCTCGGGGGCTACCGTGATCTGGAAAACAAGAGATTTTATCTGCATTGCGAGAACCAGGTAATCAGATCCCGATATCGCTGCAGGCCAGGATGGTCAGCGCCTGTGAAGATCCTGAGTCACCGGTTCTCAACAACCAGTACTCCCCGAAAGGAGCGAGTGCTGAATCGGCGTTCGCACTGGATACCCTGCCTGTCCGCTCCAGGAGGTGCGCCTCGTCCCGCGCGAGGTGGGAGACGGAGCAACGGTATCTTCCGCGGGGGAGGGGGCAAGCTCCCTTCCACTGCTCCGGGAAAATCCTGGATCGGCGCTCATCCCACCAGGACCACCTCATCGCAGGTGGGGACGATCGTCAGAGCCGGGATTGAACCTCCCCGGTGTCAACGGAGATGCAACCATATCCAATAATTTAGCACGTACAGAAAAGACCCCCAGTCCATTCTCACCCCAAAAACATGATCGCCCACCGCGGTCCACTGCCCCGGGTGAGGGAGGAGGGACCGCATTCAGAAAGACTCCAGGAATGGTGCTGAAATGACGCCTGAAGGACCGGACAACAGTTTTTCACCAGGAAGACGAAATAGAAACTTTTTTTATCTCCTCATGACCCAGAGGTACGGCATTGTAAACATACCCTGCAGTACAGGAGGGAGATGACAACTTCAGATCAGAACCGGGCACCGTACGGTCTTCTCGCGCTGGATGCGCTGGACGACGGCCTCCTCGTGGTAGGTGATGACCGGAGGGTCGCCTGGTGCAACCCAGCATTTCTTCGCATCCTGGATATCGGAGAAGAGATACCCCGGGGAATGGATATATCCACCCTTTTCAACAGATATCTTCTACCAGCTCTCCAGGACGAAGCCTCTCGACAACAGATCCTGTGGACCCTCGAGACCAACACGGACCTGCCTTCGCTCCTCTGCCGTACCTGTGCTCCCGACGGCACCCGGCGCTGGCTCTCGATATCAACCGTATCAGCCAACACGGAGACCGGATTCTGGGTCATCAGGATCAGGGATGCCACCGGAGATGTGGATGCGTACCACTTCAGGTCCGCGCTTGACCAGTCGCCGGTGGTCGTCTTTGCACAGGATAGCGATCTCCGCTACATCTGGTCGTACAACCAGCAACTGGGACCTGCTGATACCCCCATCCTCGGGATGACGGACCAGGACATCTTCCCACCCGATGATGCCGCGCGATTGACCAGGCTCAAGCGCCGGGTCATGGAGACGGGAGAGACCGTGCGGGCGGAGACGACGCTCACCGGCGAGGACAGGGTGCATATCAGGGACCTGACCCTCAAGCCGCTCCAGGATGCCAGCGGGAGCATCGTCGGCATCACCGGGACTGCGCTCGACGTGACCGAACGGGGCCGTGTGGAAGAGGCACTCCGGACACGGACCTACGACCTGAGCCAGCGGATGAATGAACTTCAGTGCCTCTATGCTGTCACACACCTCGTCGAGGTGCCGGGGATAACGCTTGACGCGCTCCTGCAGGCGGTTGCTGATGCGCTTCCCTCGGGATGGCAGTACCCGGACGACACCGCGGTGCGGATCGTGGTCGACGGCCAGGAGTACCTGCGAGGCGACCCGAAGGAGACGCCCTGGAGGCAGGAGAGCCCGATCATCGTCCACGGTACCTGTGCCGGTATGATCGAGGTCCGTTACCTCTCCGGGAAGCCAGAGGCGGATGAAGGGCCGTTCCTGCGGGAAGAGCGGATGCTGCTTGACGCCGTCGCTGAGCGGCTTGGCCGGGTCATCGAGAGGCTGCGGGCGGAAGCAGCGCTCCAGAAGAGTGAGGAGATGTTCCGCGGGATCGCTCAGCGGAGTTTTGATATCATCATTACGTCATACCTGACCGAGGAAGTGAACTATGCCTCGCCGGCGGTGGAGCGGATACTCGGATACCGTCCTGAGGAGGTGGCAGAGGCGAACCTGGAAGACTACATCCTCCCCTCGAGCCTTCCGGCGTGGGACGAGGGGCGACGAAAGGTGCTCCGGGGCGAGCAGGTCGAGGGACTCCAGAACGAGGTCAGGCGTAAGGATGATGGGACCGCCATACTGGAGTTGAACGAGTCACCGATCATCGAGAACGGGGTGATCGTGGGATTCCAGATCATCGGCAGAGAGATCACCGGCCGGGTCCTCTACGAGCGACTCCGGGAGCAGGCCTTTGATATGACCGCGCGAAACATCGCGCAGTTCGCCGTCCTTGCTGACCACGTCCGCCACCCGCTCCAGGTGGTTATGGGGATTGCAGACCTGCTCGACGATGAGGAGACCGCAGAGAAGCTCCGGGAGCAGGTCCGGAGGATCAACGTGCGTATCAGCGAGCTCGACCGTGAATGGGTTGAGTCCCGGAAGATACGTGAGTTCCTGAAACGCTACGAACTCTGAACGGTCACCGGCGCCTCCCTTTGCGGGGGTGGTGCTCCGCCGGCACAGCCCCCCGGAGGACGGCGAGCGTCTCGGGCGTAAGAGAGCCTTTTTTGCCGATGACGTTGGCTGGCCGGAGAGTGAACGGATCTCCGATCAGGACAAACCTCTCGCCGAAGAGGTCAAGCCCGCCGCGGGCAAAGTCGTCGATCGAGAGCGGGACCGAGGGCGAATCTGAAGGGGGTTTGCTCGAGACCGGGCAGACCAGCAGGCTTCCGCTGTTCTCCTCCGCGATCACCACCCCCGGGCGTACCTTCCATTCTCCAACGCCCCCGATGCGCATGGCGGCCAGGATGACGTCCCCGCTGGCGTACCGACTCATTGGCATGGAAATTGGCCCCCAGAACCGATAAATGAATTGAACCCGTGCTGGAAGAAGGAGAGATGGCAGGGGCCAGGTGATGGGTAGTTCCCAGCCATCGGCTCCATCGCGCCCGGATAGGGCTTGCGCATCAGGAGAAATGAGAGAGACTCCCCCGGGCGTTTCATCAGTTCAGCCTCTCGCTGTGCGTCATGGGCGTTAGCGCCGGAGGGGATCAAACGCCTTTTAAGGGTCCAGTGGTGCACGGGGCCCAGGGACCGCTTGGTGGGGGGGGCTGCTGGTGTTCAGGCGACCCGCTCTCCCGCCTTCGGGCCGGGAGTACACTCGTAGATCTCCTGGATCTTCATGATGAGGAGGCTCTTTGCCGGGGCCTTTGCCATCTTCGACCGGACGGCGAGCTGCATCTTCTCAAACTCCGGGCCGCTGGTCTTGACCTCGACGGTTCCTTTGACCTGGAAGCAGCCCTTCGTCTCGGCTCCCCAGACGTAGATGGATACCTTCGGGTTCTCCAGGACGTTTGCGAGCGTCTTCTTCATGTAGTTGTCTGCAATCCAGATCGTTTCATCATCGACGAGCTCTACGAACCCAATCGGCACCACGTTCGGCCATCCGTCCTTTGAGGCGGTAGCGACCGGGAAGGCCTTCATCGTCCGGAACGCTGCCTTCATCTCTTCAGTCAGTGCAACCATCAGTTATCACCAGTAGATTCTACTGAACTACAGATTAATATAGGTAATTGTCAGAAAACTGTAGTTGTGGCGGTAGTGCTACAGGTCTCTGACCCGGCGACCCGTGTCGCCCCATCACGTGAACAGGTGCGTTACATCATGGAGAATACGACCAAGACTTCAGAAATCGCCGAACTCAGGCATGAGATCGCTAGACTCCGGGGTGACCTCCGGCGGTGTGCTGTTCCGGCAGAGAGGCAGCTTGACCGACTCTTTGCCGAGTTCCGGCAGCAGTGCGCCGAGGCCGCCGTGCGCGGGCATATCGAGAACGCAAGTGACCTTATCGCCCGCGAGGCATCGGGCTGCCCCCTTGAGGGGCGGTGCGGGGCTGCGTTTGCCGCTCTCTTCGAAGGTGCGCTTGTGCACCTGGAGACCGGGGAGATACAGGCAAGCGCCGTCCGGAAACAACTCGCGGACCTGCGGCAGAATGCCCCGACCGATCATTGCATCAACTGCTTTGAGGAGGCAGAGAGGCAGCTTGACCGCCAGCTCCGGATGCTTGCGGCCTTCCATCTCCTCGGGGACGAGGAGGGGGAGGGGTCCATCATCGAGGATCTCTCGCCGGAGGATGTCGCAAGCAGGGTCTGCTACCCCCTGAGCAGCCCGCACCGGGTCCGGATCCTCAAAGCGCTCCACCGCGAGGAGAAGTCATTCTCCGACCTTGCGGGGATCACAGGCCTGCGCGGGGGCAACCTCCTCTTCCACCTCGAGAAACTTCTGGCAGCCGGCCTGATCTGCCAGCGAAAAGATCGTGGTGAGTACTCCATCAGCCTGAGCGGTTACGAGTCGCTTGCGGCGCTCGCAACGCTCTGCCGGAAGATCCAGGGCGACCACGGTGCTGGAGGGTGATACGACTCTGCTGCATAAGCGTTTCTGCAAAAAAAGTCAGGCGCTGATGGCAGCCAGTCTGCCATCCTCGCGCATGAACAGCCAGTAACCCTCGGTCGGGAAGAGTCTCTGGTTCTCTCCCCGGTCTCCTATCCGGTCATTGATGAGCGCTGGCCGGTAACTCTGGTTTTCTGCATCGTAACCGACGACATAGACCCAGCTGTCCTCCACTGATGCAAACGTGTCGTTCGCAGTCGCCGGGGTCAGGTCAGAGAAGCCGATGGCGTTCCAGCCCGCGCTCACCGTCTTGGATGCCGGGGCCATTACCGGGTCGGTGCTGAAGTTCAGCCGCACGGTCGTGGTCCCGTTTGAGTAGACCCAGTATCCATCAAGGACTTCCAGGGTCGCGTCCGAGCCCAGGGGCTCAAATCCGGTTTCGGGAGCATAGGTGTAGATCGGCCGTCCGGCGGTGTCGAGATCTCCAAAGACTGCCATTGCGGTATCGTTGCCCGCGGAGAGCGGTCTTGGGATGGAGATGAAGTTCCAGCCGTCATAGAGCTGGAGATCCATGCCCAGCACCACCTCCGGTGTCGGCGTTACGGTCGGTGTCGGTGTCACGTTCACCGGCGGGGTGGGTGTTGGTGGCGGCGTGGGTGTCGGGATCGGGACTCCTGGTGGGATCAGGACATTGTTGATGACGTAGACGATGATGTTGTTCGTGATCCGGATCTGGGTCAGGACAACAGCGTTGTTGATGACCAGCCGGCCTGCATCGTCGACTGAGATGTTCACGCTCGACCCCTCAACAGTCACCAGGATGATCTGGCCGTCGGTTGTGTTCTGGCACATCTGTACGAGTTCTTCGAGCGTGTAGTCTCCCGGGATGATATGGTACCCGAGGATACTGTCCAGGAGCCCTGTATCATTCAGGATGATCGAGAGTGTCTCGTTGCCAAGACCTGCGAAAGCCTCGTCGGTCGGCGCGCATATGATGTAGGTCTCGTTTGCCTCAAGCGTCTGGGTGACGGTGGAGTTATTCACGATTCCGACCAGCGTTGTCAGGTCTTCCTCTTCCGAAAGCTCTGTAACGATCGCTTCGGTCACGTTTACTGCTGGTGCTGGCACCGGCGGTAACCCCCCGGTCACGTTAAAGGCCTGCTGGACTGGACTGCCGTTCAGGAGGATCGGTACATCGGGACCCGGGAATTCAAAGACTGCCTCCTCCCCTTCATCGACGTGAAGAACGGCGTAGAGAACCGGTGTAACATTCGCGGTCTCGATCGTCACAGTCACGTTCTCATTCACTCCCTCGCTGAGCGGGGTGTACCCCAGAACCTCCCCTGGCGTTCCGTTCAGGTCTGCCTGGATGCTTAACCAGCCAGTCTGGTTGATCACAGCACTGTCAACGCTCACCGTGTCGTTTACTATCGGCTGGTCAGAGACAACAAGGGCAGGTGTCACGTTCACCGGCGGGATGGGTGTCGGTGTCACGTTCACTTCCGCCCCCGGCACGCTCACGTAGATGTTCAGCGTATACGAAGCATCCTCCACGGAGTGGCCCGGAGGTCCGTAGGAGTAGGTCACAGTGTCCCCATCGGTCACGTTCGTCACCGCGGGCCCGGTCGTACCCTCCTCACCATTCACCCAGAACGTCCAGGCGTACGGGGTCTCATTCCTCACCTCGTTTTCAATCCCTGTAATCGAGAGTACACTCAAGCTCCCCTCTTCCGGAGACAGGTCTGCGATGACCTCGTACTCGAATTTCCCGAGGATCGAGGCTGCATCAAGTGCTCCAAGCACAGTCGTCTGTGGCACCTGGTACGTCTCGGTACTGTTTATCGGTGTAATGTTCACATACTCATCAAGGTTCAGTTCGACAGGCCCCTCCCCGATCACGACCGCCATACTCACGGTAGTGATCGACAGGAGAAGGACAATGCACAAACCGAACAATAAAGAATTTCTCATACATCTTCTCCCCCCTTCTCGGGGTAGGATCAATATTGTATTTAATATAAAAACCTTACTATAAAAAATCCAACATGCGTATGTAGCAAAAATATGCAAGAAAACCGAAGTTTTCAGGATCTCGCACTGCGAACCATCATGGATCATCCCGATCGCGTAGACGGACTGCGTTAATCCCCGGGAGGCGGTGAACCGGGGAGGACAATCGCGTCCGGGGAAGAAGAATGAGACTATCTCACTCATCTCAAAAAGGCGTCCATCCGTGGTGCGATGAACTTAAATCGCGGGGTTCACGGCGGCGTGAGCGGGAAGACCCCGTCCAACAGGTGCGGGGTAGTTCGTTCACACCCACAATCGGGCCCGGTAGCCTGACAGCGGAGCATATTTGAGATCACTCACATACCTACTAAGCCACAAGGAGTTGTCCGCTTGAGAGATTCACGTACCCCCGGCAGGACCGTCCTGCCTCCAGACCCCGCAGTCCGGGCAATCGCCGCCGATGCGCTGACGTTCACCCGGTACAAACTCGACACAGTCCGCCTGCTGCCCGGCATCGGCACCTGTTGTGGGGCGCGCCCATGAGCCCTCGCCTGGACATACGGGAGCACGCCGGGATCTACCTGCGCGGGCTGATGATGGGCGCCTGTGATATCATCCCCGGAGTCTCAGGGGGGACGATCGCCCTCATCACAGGAATCTACGAGCGGCTAATCACGGCTATCGGCAGTATCAACCTTGCCTCGGCAAAACACCTTCTCAGGGGAGACCTCGCCTCCCTCCGCGAAGACATCAGGGAGATCGACCTCCCGTTCCTCGTGGTCCTCCTCGCCGGAATCGGCACCGCCTTCCTCCTCATGTCCGGGATTATCCTCTCCCTCCTTACCGACCACGCGGTGGCGACCTACTCCTTCTTCCTCGGCTTGATCCTGGCCTCCGCCATCCTTCTCTTCCTCGAGATCCGCTCCCTGCGCGCCGCCACCCTCGTCTACCTCGCTGCCGGGATCGGGGCCGGATTCCTCCTTACAGGCCTCGGCCACCTCGACATCGGCCACTCCCTGCCGATCCTCTTCCTCACCGGGATGATAGCGCTCTGCGCCATGATCCTCCCCGGGGTCTCTGGAGCCTACATGACCCTCGTCCTCAACCAGTATGAGTTCATGCTTACGGCGCTCCGGGCCATCTCTCTCCCCGAGATCATCGCCTATATCGCCGGCGGCGTCATAGGCCTCATCATCTTCACAAAAGGCCTCAAGTATCTCCTCAAGACCCATCACGGGGCAATGCTCGCCTTCCTCACCGGGCTGATGCTCGGGTCTGCGCGGATGCTCTGGGAGAAGGGGTCCCTGGCCGGGGATATGCTGACTGGAGGCTGGCCTTTCTTCCTTGCCGGTCTCATCGTCGTCGGCGCGGTGGAGTACGTGAAGAGGCGTTACCAGGACAGCGAGGCCTGACTCCGGGTAATTCAAAAACTTACTTCCACCCGGAGACATAAACCGGTACATCAACATGTTTATCGGCATCGACCACGGCACCACCGCGATGCGCTTCTCCTCCGGGACGCAGGAGTTCAAGATCTCCCGGGAAGAGGCCAGGCAGTTCTCGGCCGACGACCTCAGCCGCCTCTGCCCTCTCGACGAGATCGAGGGTGTTGCCGTCTGCTACTCGATGGGTGACGGCATCCCCGCCATCACCAATATCAGGAAGGTCAAGAACCGGGGCATTATCTCCCGGGAGGGTGCTGGCAAGCATATCGGCGGCGGCACCCGGGTTTACGATGAGATCGAGCGAAGCGGTCTCCCAGCCGTCGTCATCCCCGGGCTGCACCGCAGATCCCCAACCGACCCACGGTTCAAGGCATACTCCCACCAGGCGAGCCCCGAGAAGATCGGGATCCTCTATGAGGTCTCGCACGACCTCGGACCCGACCTCGTGGTCTGCGACGCGAGTTCAAATACTGTCACCCTCCTTGTGACCGGTGGCCGGATCACCGGCGCGTTTGATGCCTGTATCTTTGCGCCCGGCACCCAGCATGGTGCTCTCGACGTGGATGCGATCCGCCAGATCGACCGGGGCGACACTACGGCAAACGACGCCTTCCTCCACGCGGGAGTGAACCATACGGTGCCTCAGGAACTCAGGGTGGAGACGATGGCGATGTTTGCCGCGATGGAGTGCGCCGCGATGCTCCTCATAAACCCGGGTGCAGAGGTTGCCCTCGCCGGCTCCATGGCCCCTGCTATCGCGCCAGAGGTGGAGGCGCTCCTCTCCCGGAAAGTCGCCGTCTACGATGAGTGGTCTGCGGCCAGAGGGCTTGCCAGGATCGCCCACGACGTCTTCTCAGGGGTGTCCGACATCCTCGGGCTCGCGGTGGATCTGTGACTGCTCTCTGACTTCGGTGAGAGGCATCCCCGATCTTAGGATCAAGATAGGGCTAATCCCTGCCATTTTAATGGTGGGATACGGCCCGTCCACCAAAAATTATAACCGCATGGTGCATATAATTTTGTGGAATGGTTAAGCAGGGTCATTGGATAAGTGCAAGAGGGTGCGTATACAACGTGAATTATCACTTCGTATGGTCAACGAAATACCGCCGAAAGGTTCTGATCGGTGATGTTGCCAGGACTCTTACAGACCTCCATGTATCAATCGCTCAAGATAAGGGGTTCATCTTGAACACTCAGGAAGTCATGCCTGATCACGTTCACCTTTGTCACCGCCCATCCAGAATTTGCTCCTGCCACCATTGTTAAGATCATGAAGGGGGGATCACTGCTAAGAAACTCTTTGAACAGTATCCCGACCTTGCGAAACGTGTTGGGGGAAGGCCATCTCTGGAATCCATCATATTATGTTGGAACGTGCGGGGATACGACAAAAGAAGAGGTCATTCAGAAGTATACCGAGACTCAGAAAGTAGTGTGACCCGACCATGCAGATGAAAGCGTATCGTTATCGACTCTACCCGACAAAATCGCAGGTTTCTCAGATGGAGCAGACGCTGGAGATATGCCGATGGGCCTATAACGCGACACGAGACCTCTATCGTATCTCTGTGGTGCAAGTGTTGTCCATGATAGCCGGGAAAGCCCCGACCCCCTTCAGGGCGGGGTAGTTCACACACAAATAGTATCGTATCCGGGGGCAGCCCATAAACGTGCCGGTGGATGGGTTGTATGCCATCATTGAAATAACGGGGATTAGCCCCGTTTCGATCCCGATATCCTCCAATCCCCGCGCTCCATACGCTTTTATGTGGTTTGAGGTAGAGTAGATACCTGACCAGGAGGGTAGGAAAAGTGAGAACCGTACAGCAAGAATATCCCAGCATCACCGATCTCATGCTCTTGATGGCATCGAGCATCGAGGACGTGGCACGCGCTATTAACCAGGAAGATGTAGCCCGGTTCCTTGACACGATCCTGGCCGCAGATCGGATCTACGTGGCAGGCGCAGGGCGCTCGGGCCTGGTCGCGAGAGCGTTTGCCCAGCGCCTGATGCATCTTGGATTTGAGAGTTACGTCATCGGCGAGACCATCACACCCGCATTCAGACCGGGGGACGTTCTTGTCGCCTTCTCGGGCTCAGGAGAGACCCGGTCAGTCGTGGACGCCTGCGAGACCGCCAGGGATATCGGGGGGACGATCTGCCTCATCACATCGACGCCTGACTCGCGCATCGGGCAGATGGCAGACTGCATCATCGAGATCGGGAACAGTCACCTCACGGACACGGATATCCCAAGCGACTTTGAGATCCGCCAGATCACCGGGCAGTACCGGTCGGTCTCCCCATCCTTCGCTCCCCTCGGGACGCTCTTTGAGACCGGGGCGCTGGTCTTCTCCGACGCGGTCATCTCCGCCCTGATGGAAGTGAAACACTGCACCATCGAGGAGCTCCAGGATCGTCTCGCCAATGTTCAGTGAGAGTGGAGACCACTGCTCCCCCTCCTCTCGCCGGGG
>Ga0209537_1004286_pt1 | contig 12263 bp, 9 predicted proteins | sample BioPla4DNA1_FD_187698 | JGI IMG/M metagenome (GOLD analysis project Ga0209537, IMG submission 187698) | Biogas fermentation microbial communities from Germany - Plant 4 DNA1 (SPAdes) (version 2) | ecosystem: Engineered > Bioreactor > Anaerobic > Digestate | place: Bielefeld, North...
TCCAACTTCGTCGAGAGATTAAAGGATGCACAGGTAGATATAGTCTTCAATATCGCCGAAGGTACATACGGAAGAGGCAGAGAAGCGCATATCCCGTCAATTTTGAATTTCTTAAACATTCCTTTCACAGGATCAGATGAGACAACTCTGTGTTTATCTCTTGATAAAGCTCTTACGAAACGATATCTTTCAACCTTTCAAATTGATACTCCCGCATATTGTGTTATAAATTCATGTGATTATAAAACTGATTTCAATCTTAAATTCCCTCTTATTGTAAAGCCTGATTATGAAGGTTCAGGTAAAGGAATATCCGATTTAGCTGTTGTTGAAAACGAGGAGCAGTTAAATTCCATGATCGAGAGAGAATTACAGAATTATAAACAACCCATCCTGGTTGAGGAGTATATCGAGGGAAGGGAATTCACAGTAGGTATCCTTGGTAACGGGCCTGAAATGTATGTGTTTGAGCCTATGGAAATCTGCTGTCTTTGTGATAAGGGCAAAAACGGGATATATAGTTACAATGTCAAGAAAAATTATAAAAAATATGTTGAATACAAATGTCCTTCCAGTTTGGACAGAGTAACAGCCGAAAGGATGAAGAATATTGCCGCAAAAATCTATACTGCATTGGATTGCAGGGATTTTTCAAGAATTGATTTCAGGCTTTCTGAAGACGGAGTTATTTATTTCATTGAAATCAATCCCCTGCCCGGTCTTGCCCCGGGTTACAGTGATTACCCCATGTTAGCTGAGTTTTGCGGTATGGATTACCAGACTTTAATACTTAGTATTCTTAACAGTGCAATCAAAAGATACGGAATCAGACCACTTGAATCGAGGCGAATTTAATTGGAGAGCGAAACGTTAACTGACTTAAAAGATACCGTTCCAAAAAAACAGTGGAACGACTGGAAATGGCAGATTAAAAACAGGATAACCAACGTGGAGCAGCTTTGCAGAATTATAAGATTAAGCGATGATGAGAAGAATAACATAAACACTTGCCTTAAACAATTTAAAATGTCTGTTACACCATACTATGCAAGTCTTATTGATTCCAACGATCGAAACTGTCCTATAAGAAAACAGGCTGTCCCTTCAATCAATGAACTATATATCGATGAATCCGATATGGATGATCCCCTTTGTGAAGATCGATACTCACCGGTTAAAGGAATAATACACAGATATCCTGACAGAGTACTGTTTTTGCTTACGGGAAAATGCTCGATGTATTGCCGGCACTGTACCAGAAGGCGCCTGGTGGGCTGTGAAGACTTTTCTTTAAGTAATGGTGAGCTTGAAACAGCTATCGACTATATAAGAAATAATAAAAACATCAGGGATGTACTCCTGTCCGGCGGCGATCCTTTGATCATGCCGGATGAGTGGCTTGAAAAGATCATAAGCAAGCTTCGTCAAATACCTCATGTTGAAATCATACGTATAGGGACACGTACACCTGTCGTTCTTCCAATGAGGATCACCGATGGATTGCTTGAAATGCTCAAAAAATATCATCCTATCTGGATCAATACTCATTTCAATCATCCGAAAGAAATAACGGAAGAATCGAAAAAAGCATGCGAGAAAATAGTCAATGCGGGAATACCTCTCGGCAATCAAAGTGTGCTTCTTCGCGGGATCAATGATGATGCGCAAACACTTAAAGAGCTGTTTAACAGGCTTGTAAAAATTAGAGTAAGACCTTACTATCTCTATCAATGCGATGTTTCAAAGGGTATAAGCCACTTCAGAACACCTGTCTCAAAGGGCATCGAAATCATGAAAAACATCAGGGGATTCATTTCCGGTTTTGCAGTGCCTGAATATGTTATCGATGCTCCCGGCGGGGGTGGAAAAACGCCTGTAAATCCCGAATACATAATTAGTATTGATGATGAAAAAGTGGTCTTACGAAATTTCGAAGGTAAAATTTACACCTATCCAAACCCCAAATGTTAATTTTATATAATATGAAAGCGCTGTCTCTGGGATCATAGAGTTGATTTTAAGAGACAGCACTTTTTTCTTTTTTATTCGTATCTTAAAGCTTCTATGGGATCAAGCTTTGCAGCTTTTCTTGCCGGATATATGCCGAAAAAGATACCGACTGCTGAGGAAAACGCTATAGAAACTATGACTATCTGCGGTGTTACAGTCGGCGTTATCCCCGCAAGCTGTCCCAATAAATATGCACCTGCGAAACCCAGAATCATTCCAATAATGCCGCCTAAACAAGAAATTATCACCGATTCGGTCAGAAACTGAAACATGATATTGGATGTCTTAGCTCCGATAGCCTTTCTTATACCGATTTCACGAGTTCGTTCGGTTACCGAAACCAACATGATATTCATGACCCCTACTCCCCCTACTAAAAGGGATATAGCGGCAACAGCAGCAATAAATGCCGTAAAGATTCCTAACACTGTATTGATTTGATCCAACTGCTTCATTAAGTTTTCGGCTTTATAAACATCCCTGTCACGGTTTCCGTGCCTGTTCATCAGCATATTTGTAGCCAGTATCCCTGCGGCTTCGGTATTTTCCTTGGAATCAGCCATTATATACAGTTCGCTTATCCTGCTTTCTTTCGAATATAATATATCCAGGAATGTGGCCGGCACATAAATAATTACAGGCATTTCGTCTTCTTCGACCATACTCCCGAACATTTCAAACTGGCTTTTTGTGACACCTACTATCGTTACCTTTTTGGTATTTGCACTTGACCCAATATTCAAAGTTCGACCCACTACTTTGCTTGTGCCGAAAAAACTCCTGGCCGCTGTTTCGTCAATTACGGCTAAAGCGCGGCCTTCTTCAAACTCGATTTTATTAAAGAAACGGCCATACAATATTTCTGTATTATCTATATATATCATGTCTTCATTGGTACCGTATATCATTGAAGTCCTGGACTTTCTTTCTGAGCTTGCTACTCCCGTTTGATATTTAAGAGGAGAAGCATATTTGATATAGTCAATTTTCTCTTTTAATTGCTCAATATCCTTATATGTTATATAATCGCTGGTTTCAGCCTCGGCTGTTTTTACGGTAATTCTTATCGTAGATACACCGATTTTTTCAAATTCGCCGGTAATTGTATTTTGTCCGCCCACGCCAAGTGAAACGATGGAAATTACCGAACTGATCCCTATAATAATTCCCAGCATGGTCAGGAAGGAACGCATTTTATTGGACATGATACTGTCTATAGCCATCTTGATATTTTCAATCAGATTCATATACTTTGCCCTTTCAGAATATTATACGATCATTAACCAAATTATCGTCAATTATTTCGCCGTCCAGCATATGTATTATACGCTTGGAATATTGTGCGACATCCGGTTCGTGAGTAACCAAAAGAACGGTTGTTCCGTCATCATTCAACTTTTGGATTATCCTCATGATTTCCCTGGTTACCTTTGTATCCAGATTTCCAGTAGGTTCATCTGCCAGGATAATTGACGGGTTGTTTACAATTGCCCTTGCAATAGCAACCCTTTGCTTTTGGCCGCCTGATATTTCATTGGGACGATGTTTGATACGATTGCTTAAATCAACTCTCTCCAGTGCGGCCAATGCTCTTTCTCTTCTTTCCTTTCTGGGTATCCCTGCGTAAACCATCGGAAGCTCAACGTTTTCGAGTATGGTCATACGCGGAAGAAGATTAAAAGACTGAAAAACAAAGCCTATTTCCCTGCACCTGATTTCTGCCAGCTCATTGTCGGACAGGCCTGATATATCTCTGCCGTTGAGAATATATTTGCCCGATGTCATCCTGTCAAGGCAGCCCAATATATTCATTAGCGTTGATTTGCCGCAGCCGGAAGGTCCCATTATGGAAACGAACTCTCCAGGCTTTATGTCCATTGATATCCCTTTTAAGGCTGTCAGGCTTATCTCCCCGGTTGCATAAACTTTTACAACATTTTCTAACTTAATCATTTTATCTCCCCTGCCGGTACCACTGCCATTCCGTCGGTAATGTTATCTGACGGTGTTGAAATCACCAAATCTCCTTCTGAAAGCCCATCTGTTATTTCCACTTCAGTATCAGATTGAATTCCTATTTTTACGGGCGTTAAGACCGCAAGACCGTCTTTAACGACAAATACGCTGACATCTCCGTCCTTGCCATACTTAAGGCATTCCGTAGGCAGCTTCAGTACCTGGCTGGCGCTTGCTACCAGGATATCCGCATTAACATCAAAATTAACCTTTAAGTGTTCATCCGGATTTAAAATATCAATTTCGGCCAGAATGGTCGCATCGGCAGAACCCATTGTGATATCTTTTGAAGCCACCGGCTCAATAAAAGAAATTTTACCGTCGTAAACATATGATTCGTATTTCAGAGTAACTCTCTGGCCGACTTTAATTTTTGCAGCATCATATTTTCCCAGGTTTATAACTCCTTTTAGATTGTCCAGCTGCTGTACTACAAAAGCCGGCTGCGCCATGCTTAACGGCATATCCTCCTTGGCATTGACCTGGGTTACGACACCATCGAATTCAGCTACGATTCCCTGCTTTGCTTCATTCAAATTTTCGATGCATGTATCCAGCTGCATTTTTGCAAGGGCTATCGAATTATCCATAAGCTTAACTTTTTCGTCACTGATTTCCTGTATATTCTTCCTGGCTTGTATCAATGCCTGGAGATTAGCTATATCTTCTGGATTGCTGCTGCCATCCAGAATAAATATTTTTTCATCCATTTCTTTGATTTGATCTTCTATTTTCTGTTTCTGTTCCAATAGTTCGGCTTTATTCAAAACAGCGTTATCATACTGTATCTGGGCTTGCTTAACAGCATTTTCATAGTCTTTGATGTCATAGGACAATAATATGTCTCCTGCCTTAACCTTATCGCCGACTTCGACATGCACAGTCTTTACCGTATATTGAGCCTTACCCATGTATTCTTTGGTCTTTTTTGATTTAATCAATGCATTGGTAGAAAGTACGGTTTGTATATCGCCTTTTGAAACTTCGGCGACTTTAACAGGATAAGGCTTTCCCTTGCTTTGGCTGTTAACGATTACTATGGTTAAAATCAGTATTGCGGCAATGATTATTACGGTTATAATTCTTCTCTTCTTTTTCATTTTTCTGCTCCTTAAACTTAGGTCTGATTTCTTTAATAGTTCAAGCAACAAATGGATATTTCAATAATTTTTTAATTACCACTTGTCATAAATCCAGTTTTAATGTATACTAATCCTTGCTTGATGAACTTGCGAAAGTGGTGGAATTGGCAGACTCGCTAGATTCAGGTTCTAGTGTCCGCAAGGACGTGCGGGTTCAAATCCCGCCTTTCGCACCAAGGCTCCCAGAGATTTACGGGAGCCTATTTTTATTGTCAATGCAACTGTTTCTCCAGCCATTCCTTCGCATCCGGGGCGCTCTGCGCAATTATTGCCGCAGAGCGCCTTTTTTAAATTCATCATCTTAAAACTATAGCCACTACTTTTCCGCCGTAGTTCTCAGGTTTATCCAGGAACAGGGTTACAGTCCCATTATCAATACCTTTTTTCAGGTCTGATGTTTTAAGAGTCTTCCAATCGGAAGGGCCAATGTATTTATAAACGGCGATATTTTTATGGTAAGTATAAACCTTATCGTTTATACGGATACGGGATGAATCAACGGCTTGTATCTCTCCTGAATAAGCAGATGCAGCAATATTATTCTGGACAGAACGAATCGTATTGCCGTTAAGCTTCACTCTTGCAACAGATCCAACATACAGCCCCGTTTCCTCCCCGGTATAAACCATTGGCATACCGTTCACCAATAATGTTACGGTTTCTATTTTTTGAATCTCATTCCCCACCATAATGACATTCGCCGATTTTGATGTCACAAGTCCATAAGCCACGTTATCTTCACGAGCGTCATCCAGAAGCATCACGTCAATATCCATAAAATCTCCTGATTTATGGATATACTTGACTCTTCCGCTCATCAGGTATCCATCAGGAAGATCGCTGAATGAGATGACCTCTGCCTCGATTTCTGCTGTTGCCGTATTCAGGATATTAAACAGAACGGCTCCGTTGGCTACATAACTGTCTCCTATCATTCGCTCTTCTTTATTGACCCTGTAACTTCCGGTCAAATTAGCATCGATAGTATTCAGTCTCACTGTATCATACTCCTTGCCTGTGGCGATTATCTCGTATGTTGCCAGCTTTCCACGCAAAGAGGGCATCGACCGCTCAATCCGGTAAGTCTTCTTTCCTCCGTCTGAATGTAAAAGGGTCACATAGTAATAGGGAGTACCGAAATCCTCTGACTTAACCGAGTTTTCGATATACGAGTTTAAGACAAATACATAATGATTGGTTCCGGGTATGGTTTCGGTTATTATATCAACAGCTTTGCCATCGGCCCCGATTATCAGTTTGGCTGTTTCTCCCACCTGCGTGGTCTCGGTTCTGTTGATCTTCTCTTTCGGGAAGGTATCAGCCAAAACATATGGTTTATTGTCTATTTCTATAGAGGCAGGAGATATCTTATTGGGAAGAATAGCTGTGATCTTCCCTGATACCACATTGTCATACACAATGAAATACGCGTTTTGGTTCCATATGTCGGTCACTTTATATACGACATCATTTATCTCAATTTGGGATGCTGAAATATATTTTCCTCCCTTATCGATAAGATGTCCTTTATATTTGATCTCAAGAGGTATGCCCGCCATGCTTGATGTAATTACCTCGGGATCGGACTTTACCGGGTCAAATACCGCACCGTATACAGGTTTGTCATCGTCATACGCGATAATTACCGATGAATTCTTTTCTAATATTGGACTCAATCCACTATAACTTATTGTGCTGCCTTTATAATAGTATTGAATGCCTGCCGGCAGTTTAACTTTTTCACCGCTGTTGGCAGTCAGTATTCCTGATGAGAATGATGATACCGAGTATTCTTTATATTGATAATCGGTCAATGCCGCATACTCTATATCATTATCCTTGAATACGAAATAATATTGTTTTCCGGCTTCGGGGATACTGATGCCGTCTTTTAAATAGAAGAAACCTTTATCAGTCAGAATCTGTCTGTCGTCGGCATTTTTATTAATAACACTGTTTTCAAGCACAATAGCTGATTTGAAAACCGGAACCGTATCAATAAAATTCTTATCGGTGCCGAAAACCCTGGTTGAAAGCAGTCTGTCAAGCATCAGCGCAAGCTGTCCCCTTGTAACAAAAGCAGATGGGCTGTAATTTATATCATCAAGGATACCCAAACCGTCAATCTTTCTCAAATACTTATTATTATCGCTTCCCGGAATGTATTCGTCATCATATCTAAGCAATTTGCACAGTATTTTTGAGACAGAATTAAATGTAACCTTTTCAGTGGGTAAAAATCTATTGCCGGAATTTGCATCCATATAACCGGATCTTACGGCTACGTTGACGTATGGATTCGACCATCTTGATACCGGGACATCATTAAATGAGCCGGTGTTTTTGTACAAATCAAGCTTATCCTTTTGACCGGTAATCAGCACTAACACAACAGCCAGCTGTTCGCGGGTAATGGGCTCGGAAAGGTTCATTTTATCAATATCGGTTTTGGCAAATACCCCCAAGTCCATCAGCCTTTGCATGCTTCCAGTCTCTTGATCAGAATCTGCAAAAACAATATTAACCGGTAAAACTAAAACAGTTAATATTATACTGATCGACATAATTAAGCAAATAATCTTCTTCATTCTTCGTATTCTCCTAACTGATTTAAGATCCACTTATTATTAATATTGAAAATTTTAAATTTTGTCTGATAGAAAAAGAACTCACCGGAAGGTGAGCCCAAATTTGCATACTGTTACTGAATATCAAAAAGGTTTTATTTATTTACTCCCCAAACGCCGGTATAACATTTTCAAAAAGCTCGCTTACCATATCGTGAAGCAAATCTCCCTCCTGTAGTTCTATCAAACAGAAAAACACAAATATTACCAATCCTAAAATAACCAGCAAAACAGTGGGAATGGCTCTTAACTTCTTCATGGATAACTTAAGGCTCAATGTGTAAATAAGCGATGCAATGGCTGCCGTAAAGAGGACGAATCTTTGCGCATCCTCGGTAAATATCGGGTAATCATAGTCGGGATGAACAAAGTAGAAATAACTCCAAATACCTACAGCAGCAAGCATAATCAGCCACAATACCGTGAAGAACCAAGGGAACTTTTTCTTTTTTGGTGCAGGTACAGGAGCTTCCTGCTGAGCATTAGGCACCTGCTGAGCAATCGGAGCCTGATGGGTAACGGACGGTTGCGGAGCAGCAAAACTTAGCTGTTGGTTAAGATTGCTGGCATATGTATTAACAGGCTCATTAGCTATTGTTTCTGTATTCTCTTCGGATAAAACTTCACCTTTTTCATTAATAACGATAGTTTTCTCTTCATTAGCCTCTGGTTGTATACCGGAAGAAACACTATCACCGGCACTTTCAGTTTTCTCAGTCTCAGGTTTTATGTTATTCATTGTTGAATCATTTATGGGTTCCTGGTTAATATTCTCATTCGATGCCGATTCGCTTTCAACTGTGACAACTTGCTTCTGCCCGCATTTATGACAAAACAGATCATCCGGTGAAAGGCTGGCTCCGCATGAAAAGCAGTATTTTACATCACTCATATAATTTACCTCCGACTGATTTTATGAATATAATTTTACCATTTTATCAAAGCCATGTAAAACAATTATTTCCCAATACTTAATCGGTCCCTGACTTCGGTTATGTTTACATATATAAGCCCCAGTTCGGTAACACCAATATCGGTTTTTCTGTTAATATTGTATTTTTTATCCTTTATAGCATTAAGCAGAACATTGTAATCATTATCATTAAACTTGCGCCATCTTGAATTTTCCATATCCAGTCCGACACCGTCATTGGCCGCGTTCAGAATCAATGTTTTTCCGCCTTCCCATCTGTTGTCGTAATATGCTTCAAGGACCTGGTAAACCGAGTTGGCCAGCATCTTTACGGCTGACGAAATTACTGTTTCGGATTCTGCATATTGATCGGCATCAACACCGATGACATATTTTCCATCGACAGCTTCGGCAGCTGCTATTACCGAGTCCCCAACAGCGCCTCCGCAGGCAAATATAACCTCCGTCCCTGACTGGTACCAGTCGGCTGCTCTTTCCTGGCTTTCTTCAGATGCCGCAAAGTCACCGGAGTAGTTATACATCAAAGAAACTGATCCTTCGGGAAGACCCATTTCCTTAGCCGCAATTTCTGCTCCCTGCGCAAAACCATGACCATAACGGATCACTTCTGGAACGGCCATACCGCCCTGAAAACCAAGTTTGGTAAAACCGTCTTTTACAGCTGCATATCCTGCCATAAATCCTGCTTCTTCCTCGGCATATAGTATCGGCTGGACGTTTTTCTCGGTATGATATGTTTTATAGTCTTCGGTGTGAGGCTCGCCGTCAAGCAGAATAAAATTTACCTCGGGATATTTTACCTGCGCTTCATATATGGTAACTTCAAAAACAGAACCGGGGGCTACTACAAGTTTGGCGCCATTTTTCACAGCAAGTTCTATTGCTTTAAGATAAGCCGCTTTTGTACCTTCCTCCGGCTTATAGTAGTGATATGTTTTATTGTTCTCTTCGGCATATTTTTTAAGTCCTTCCCAGGCCCCATAGTTGAATGAGCTGTCATCCAATATATCATAATTGGTAATAAGAGCCAGTTCGAAAGTATTTTCTGAATTGCCGCAGCTAACAATAATTAAGAGGATTGATAACAGAATAATGATTAACGGCAGGAACCTTTTCATAGAGTCCTCCTCAATAATATATCCAATAAAACTAATTATACCCCCTATAGATACTATATAATGCTTTTTAAAAAAATACAAACATAATACTGAAAGTGATAGTATCATTGTTGGCATAGCCAGCCTGGAAATGAGAAAAGTCTCGTTGCAGCCTTTGAGGAGACGAGTTTTTGTTGTCATCATAAAAAATTATTAGCCTCTAGAGTTATGGTTAACACTAAACTGTGAAAGCCATAACACCTAGAGGCTTTTTCATATAGTACCAAATAATATTTCAACCTATTGATCCAATTTTAATATTTCTTGTGCCTTTATTTTAATCATTTTAATATTTCCAACTTGTATAGGATTTGCCTGCAGCCTAATACTTTCTTGCGCTTTCTATGCACTTATTTAAATTTGAATAGGCATTTTTGACTTCTTTCTTATTGGAAACTTCTGCAACCCCTACACGCCACCATGATCCGTAACCTGATGTCATGGTCTTTGGTAATACTTTGATGTCTATGAGTGTAGAAACGCTTTGTTCCTCAACATCTTTCAGTGCTGCTATAAGTTCTTCTTCAGTGGTTACACGATAGGATTTGACACCATAGCCCTCTGCACATTTAGCATAGTCAATATTGAGGTATTTTCCGTCATGTTCTCCGCTTTCTCCTCTAAATCGAAATTCAGTTACCAACGTTTTGTTGCCCTGGGATACCTGGAGATTATTGATGCACCCAAATCCTTCATTATCAAATAGCACAACATTTATTTTTTTCCCTTCCTGGAGGCTTGTAATTAATTCGGAATGAAGCATCAGGAAACTTCCATCGCCTACCATAGCATAGACTTCACGTTCTTCTCCAACCGCAAGCTTTACACCCAATGCACCTGATATTTCATAGCCCATGCAGGAATAACCATATTCCATATTGTATGTTTCCGGTGTATAAACACTCCACATTCTCTGCATGTCCCCAGGAAGACTTCCAGATGAGCCTATAACTACTGCATCTTTCGGAATGTTCTGATTTATAATTGCAAGCACCTTCGTTTGCGTAAGGCATGACTCCATATCTTTATAATACTGCTCTATCGTCAAAGCATTATCGTCATTAACTTCCGGTATAAAATCCTTGCCTTTATAATTGATTTTTGATAACCGTTCAAGCTCTTTATTCCATTTTTCTTTGGCCTGTTTGATCTCAATGGTATAGCCGCTTTGATACTTCCTGGCCTTAAGTGCCTTATAAATCGCATCGAGTCCTTCCCTTGCATCAGCAATTACTTTTACAGCGTTCATTTTATAAGCATGGAATTCAGATACGTTAATGTTGATAAAGTCTACATCCTCGTTTTGGAACAACCATTTTGACGATGTCGTAAAATCGGTATACCGTGTTCCTACACCAATAACAAGATCAGCATCCTTTGCGATCTCATTTGCTGCACTGTTACCTGTAACTCCTATACCGCCTAAATTCAGTGGATGATCTGTTATTATAGCGCTCTTACCTGCCTGGGTTTCAGCAAATGGAATATTAAATGTTTCTGCAAATGTCCTAAAACTCTCCGCTGCTTCTGAGTACCGTACTCCGCCTCCGCAGATCATAATTGGTTTTTTCTTCTTCATAATAAGATTGACAACTTCCTCAACTGCATAATCAGGTGCAGGACGTCTTTCAATACGATGTACACGCTTTGCAAAGAAACTTTCAGGATAATCATATGCTTCTCCCTGCACATCCTGAGGTAAAGCTATACATACTGCACCCGTATCGGCCGGATCTGTCAAAACCCGCATGGCGTTGATCATAGCACTCATAAGCTGCTCAGGTCTGACTATCCTGTCCCAATATCTGCATACTGCCTTAAATGCATCATTTGTAGAAATAGTAAGTTCGTGTGTTTGTTCGATCTGTTGCAATACAGGATCGGGCTGTCTTGTTGCAAATACATCCCCTGGCAGCAAAAGTACCGGAATGTTGTTTGCTGTGGCAGTTGCGGCTGCCGTTACCATGTTGGCAGCACCTGGACCTACAGATGAGGTACATGCAAATATCTGTTTCCTTAATTTTTGCTTCGCAAATGCTATAGCTGCATGCGCCATTCCCTGCTCATTTTTACCCTGGTATACCTTCAAGTTTCTGACTTCTTGCTCTATAGCTTGTCCCAGCCCAACAACATTTCCATGGCCAGGTAGCATGAATATGCCTTCTACAAATCTTTTTTCTATACCGTCAAAAAGCACATACTGGTTTTCCAAAAAACGAACAAGTGCCTGTGCCATCGTCAATTTCACTTTTTTCATAATAAATCCCTCCATTAATTTTAGCGTAGTGTCAAAAATTCTGAATGAATTTTGACCTAAACCATTTATTTCACTGGCTTACACCAGTTACTTTCGTATCCCCCCTGAAAAATGGAAAAT
>Ga0209537_1004287_pt1 | contig 12258 bp, 10 predicted proteins | sample BioPla4DNA1_FD_187698 | JGI IMG/M metagenome (GOLD analysis project Ga0209537, IMG submission 187698) | Biogas fermentation microbial communities from Germany - Plant 4 DNA1 (SPAdes) (version 2) | ecosystem: Engineered > Bioreactor > Anaerobic > Digestate | place: Bielefeld, North...
CATATGATGTCCCTGTAAAAGCATTATTCCCAAGTTCGCGCCATATTAAAGTACAGTCTTTTAAAGATGATATTTCCAACAATATTATTGAATCCTTCAATGATACTTTTAAATCTTGGTACAGATCTAAACGGGGGTTTGGATCCTTTAAAAGTGCCAATAACCTTATTGCGACTTTTATTTTCTTCTACAACTTTATACGACCACATTCATCCCTCAATAACCTTACACCTGCTCAGGTAGCTGGTGCTAACTACAATGATAGAGACAGATGTAATTGGCTATTAACCGCTTAACATATTTACATATTTGGCTGTCAATGTGCATACCCTGTGGTCCAGGCAGGGCGTTTGGCCATGCATATCTTTGCTTTGCAGCTCTTATTTACCCTTTAGCTACTTCTATTTTGACTGTCAAGGACGGGCTTTGCCCGTTCACTTTATCCTTGACTGGCAAAATTTAAGTAGCTATTCTTCTTTTGGAGCTGCATTTGCTAAATTTATCTAGCTATTCTAAGAAAAAATCAGCTATCTTTTCATTTTTACTTAACAGCTCCTTTTTTCACATATATTCTATACCATATCCATTAAGTTTACCATAAGATTATAAAAAACTTTTACTTGACATTTTTACTGAATTTGATAATATTTGAGGTATAAATTAGACAATAATGGAATATAGGTTATAGTATTGCAATGATGGGAAGGAGTAGTTAAATCCTCTATCGTCAGCGACTCGGGGATAGTGGAAGCCCGGGGGTATGATTTAGCGAAGGCGTCCCAGAGCAATTTATTTATAAGAGGATCTATATTTAGTAGATCAAAAAGGGTGGAACCGCGGAAGATAAGTCTTTCGTCCCTTTATGGGATGAAAGACTTTTTAATTTTATCAACTTTTTGTAAAGGAGGAATAGAAATTGGCTAAAGAAGTAAGCATGGATAAAATCGTAGCTTTATGCAAAGGACGTGGCTATATCTACCCAGGTTCTGAAATATATGGTGGTCTTGCTAATACTTGGGATTATGGCCCTCTAGGTGTAGAATTTAAAAACAATGTAAAAAAAGCATGGTGGAAGAAATTTATACAGGAGCATCCTTACAACGTTGGTGTAGACGCTGCTATACTTATGAATCCCCAAACCTGGATTGCGTCTGGTCACGTAGCTGGTTTTGCAGATCCTTTAATGGATTGTAAAGAATGTAAATCCCGCTTTAGAGCCGATAACTTGGTAGAAGACTATATGAAAAGCCAAGGTATTGAAAATCCTGAAGTAGATGGATGGGAAAATACAGAATTAGAGGAATATATTCGCGATAACAAAATCCCCTGTCCAGAATGCGGTAAACATAATTTTACTGACGTAAGAAAATTTAATCTTATGTTTAAAACCTACCAAGGGGTTACTGAAGATTCTCAATCTGAAATTTATCTAAGGCCAGAGACAGCTCAAGGTATTTTTATCAACTTTAGAAATGTTCAACGTACCACACGTAAAAAGATACCCTTTGGTATTGGGCAAATTGGAAAATCCTTTAGAAACGAAATTACTCCCGGTAACTTTACTTTTAGAACCAGGGAGTTCGAGCAAGCCGAATTAGAATTCTTCTGCAAGCCTGGTGAGGATATGGAATGGTTTGTTTATTGGAAGGATTTTTGCAAAAACTGGCTGCTCAGTCTAGGAATGCAGGAAGAAAATCTACGAATGAGGGATCATAGTCCTGAAGAGTTATCCCATTATAGTAAAGCAACTACGGATATAGAATATCTATTTCCTTTTGGATGGGGAGAACTGTGGGGAATAGCCAATAGAACTGATTTTGACTTAAAACAGCATAGTGAACATTCTGGAGAAAACTTTACCTATATTGATCCCGTTACTAATGAACGATATATTCCTTATTGTGTAGAGCCTTCGGTAGGTGTAGATAGAGTAGCATTAGCATTCCTCTGCGATGCATATAATGAGGAAGAACTAGAAAATGGAGATAGCCGTGTTGTATTGAAGCTGCATCCCTATCTTGCTCCTATTAAGGCCGCTGTATTGCCTCTTTCTAAGAAGCTTAAAGATAAAGCTGAAGAGGTCTATATGCAGCTTTGCAAGAAATTCAATGTAGATTATGACGAATCCGGTAGTATAGGTAAGAGATATCGTCGCCAGGATGAGATTGGTACACCCTACTGCATTACCATTGATTTTGACACTCTAGAGGATAACTGCGTTACCATTAGGGATAGGGATACTATGGAACAGATTAGACTGCCTATAAATGAATTAGAAAGTTACTTAGAAGAAAAAGTCACTTTTTAATCAAATTATTTAGTATATCAAAGGCCGGTAAGCTTTCAAGCTTCCGGCCTTTCCTCTTTTTTGCATGGGACAACCATATTGGCACCCAAATCCACTCGCTTGTATTCACCTAAAAACTCTATACATACTTTGATTCTTTTTTTTCTGTGATCAAATTTCTCAATTATGCCTTCCATACCTTTTAAAGGCCCGCTTAGCACCTTAATTTGATTGCCCTCTTTGTAGACTTCAGATAACTCAATAATTTCACCATAGCGAGTTAGACTAAGTATCATACTTATTTCCTCATCCCTTATGGGTATGGGCTCACATTCATCCTTTAAAACCCTATACACGGCAGGTACAGCCTTTAACTTATAATATAACTCATCACTCATATTAGTATAGGTAAGAACATAGCCCGGTATTAAAGTCTTTATAGTTTCATAGGTTTTTCCCTGCTTGCGCTCTATTAACTTTCGTTTGGGCACCAAAGTACGTATCTCCTCATCGGGAAATAATAGCTCTATAAACTTCTGTACTTCTTCTTCACGCCCGGTCTCTACAAATATTGCATACCATTCCATTGATAAACCCTCCAGCTGCATTGCCTGCTTTTTAAAGCAGCACATACTCTGAAAGAATTCCTGAAAAATTATTATACTATATAACTTATCCAAAAACAAAACAATATAAAATACAAAATCCATATTTTACCCTTGCTGATTCTATTCTTTTATACTCCTGAATACTATATTCTCAGATAGAAGGGATGAGTTATATGGATAGAAATACAATATTGCATGGAACCTTTATTCTTACCATTTCTAGCATTATTGTACGCTTTATGGGATTTATTTATCGTATATTCTTGAGTAGAGCCATAGGTCCAGAAGGTATGGGACTTATTCAGTTAGTAATGCCTGTTTTATTTACATCATTGGCATTAGTATCGGCAGGCATTCCCATAGCTGTATCTAGACTAATAGCTGAGAAAAATGCCATAAATGATTACACTGGTATGCGAAGGGTTTTATTCACTGCCCTTGGGTTTGTTGTAACTCTTTCTCTTATTGTATGTATGCTGCTTGTACTAAAGGTTAATTACATTTCATATAACATATTAAAAGAACCACGAGTACGGGGTGCCCTTCTTACTATATACCCGGCTATAATAATGATGTCCATTAGCTCCGTATTTAAGGGCTATTTTTATGGTATTAAAAATTTTTTCCCTCCGGCTTTTTCCGAGATAATTGAAGAGTTGGTTGCCATAATACTACTTTTCTTTATCCTTAATAAGGTTAATCATTTGGATGTATCTGTTCAAGTTACTATTGTTGCCTTTGATATAGTAATAAGCGAGCTGTTTTCTCTTCTATATCTTAACTATAGCTACTACAAAACTAAAGACAAAGTACCAATATCCTTTTCTTATAGCAAGACATCCTCTTCCTTTCCCCTTACCCATATTTTAAAGATCAGCACTCCTATAACCTTGATTAGGCTAATGTCCTCAATAGGCTCCTCTATAAGCTCCATCCTTCTTCCTCAAAGATTAATTAAATCTGGACTTGACCGTAATCAAGCAGTAAGCCTATTAGGAATTTTAAACGGTATGGTGATGCCCCTCCTCTTTTTACCTTTCACCTTTGTAGGCTCTTTGGCAGTAGTTATGATCCCTAACTTATCAGAGGATCTAGTACGAAAGAACTGGGATAGAATCCGCTCTAAAACTTCAAAAGCTATATTTATTACTTCGATTTTAGCTCTGCCCTTTAGCGCTATAATGACAGCCCTAGCAAAACCCATAGGAATTCTATTATATAATCAAGAAGAGGTTGGCTCTCTGCTGCAATCTACGGCTTTTATATCAGGTATTAATGCTCTATGCCACACTTTAAGTGCTATTTTAAACGGGCTAGGTAAACAGAATAAAACAGCCATGTATGCAGTTCTAGGAGAAACTATAGATATATTATCAATTTTCTTTCTAGTAGCTATCCCCAGTTTGCGTATACATGGCTATATAATTGGCTTTATATCTTCAACTCTAATAGTTCTAATACTACAATTTATAACTTTATATAAAGATACCAAGCTTCCCATTTTATGGAGTCACTGGTTCTTTAAGCCCATATTTGCTGCCCTTCTCACTGCTTCAGTATCAAGACTTTCTTATCTATGGCTTTCTAACCATGGCCATGCTCTCTTTACATCCTTTTTTATATCTGCAACTTTAGGCATATTGATATACATATTCACTCTATACACGACGGGAAGCCTTATCTTTATTGTAAATGTTATATTACCCACAAGAAAATCAAAAGAATAATATCAGGCTTTTGATAGAATATCATCATAAAACATGGAATAAAGTCTATATGCTCTAAGACTTCCTTCATAAATCAATGTTAGCTCTTTACACTTTCTAAAATCCCCTGGCCTAACAAGGGCTGGAGCTTTTTTAAAAATATCTATCCCGCTATTTATTAGTAAAGTCGCAACAAATTGAGAACAGAAAAATTTATTGTCTCTTTGTATAGGGATATCAAACATAAGGCCAAATAAACCTAAAAAATTATATCTATACCTGGCACTATTTATCACAAAATTATTTAACTCAGCTTTTAGCCTTTCATATTGTAGTTGGTTTATAGTTAAGGAATATACTGCGCACTGAGTTTTGGGAAACCTGCCAAAAGTTCCATATACAATATCCTCTCTTACAAAGCCCCCGAATATGGGATTTGAAGGTTTTAATCTTCCAAAACTATATAACTCATTTAAATTCGGATCTAGGGCAATGGATACATGGGAATAAGGCTCCCTGGTATATATCTTTATAAGCTTAGATGGTAAGGAGCCGCTATGGGTTAGTAATATATATATTATATAATTCATTTCCATATTGATCCCTTCTATCAATAGATATGGTTGTTATGGTAATGGTATTATACAATATATTACTCAACTAATAAATAGTAAAAAGTTTCCTATTAACTTTTATATCTTTTACCATATCCCTCTAGCATCACTCAAACATGGAGCATCCTGTTCTACAATGGCTTCCCCTTCATTATTTTGATTGAAGTTAACAAGATATATAGGTATCTATCAACACCAAGCCCCCTGATTACTTGCTAGCTATTAATGCAAATTTTCTTATCAAGGGTTTAGCTGCTGCTGCCAATATCCTAAGACGTATTTGATCTGTGGCTACAGGCTTTATTCTATCTATTTTTTTATGTCCAATAGCACTACCATGAACTACCTCCAGCCATTTGTCATCATTCTTAATTTCTAGGACATAGTCCCTAACTCGCTCCCCATGGGCTATATCCTCCATAAGAATTACATGATCTATTCTTTGAGGTGAGCTAAGCATAATTTCTAGTTCATATCCCTCTCCCGAAATTTCCTTTATAGGATTATAGAATGTATTACGTATCCAGTCTCCAAATTCAGTTACTCTTTTGACATCCGATTCTGGAATTAGGCCTCTATTATCAGGAGCAAGGTTAAGCAAAAGATTAGTTCCATGACCAACTGAGCGATAATATATATCCTTTAACTCATCAAGGGACAGTAATTTATCTTCACTATTGGGATGCCAAAACCATTGCCTACGTCTAATGGGTACATCGCACTCCGCTGGAACCCAGCACGGAGTCTCTGGAAGCCAAGTCAGCATATTCTCAGTAAACATGCTGGTTCTAGCTTCTGTAGCTGTATTCCAACAAGGATAAGGAGCAACCCCATCTTCATTACCTACCCACCTAATGGTAGGAGCGCCCATATTAAAAATCATGGCTTCTGGTTGATATTTTTTAACCAATCCAATAATCCTAGGCCAATCGTACTCACGGCCTTCAGAACCGGCACCATCAAACCATACCTCAACTAAAGGGCCATATCCTGTAAGCAATTCAGTCAACTGCTCAGCATAAAAGTCATCATAAGCTTCTTTATCTGAATAACAAGGCTCATGCCTATCCCATGGAGATAGATATAGGCCAAATGGCATTCCTTCTTCTTCACAGGCCTTGGCACACTCTCCTACTACATCCCCTTTTCCATCCTTCCATGGACTTGACTTTACAGAATAGTCAGTTGTTTGGGTAGGCCAAAGACAAAACCCATCATGGTGCTTTGCAGTAAGTATAAAGTATTTAAATCCAGCCTGTTTAGCTGTCCTTATCCACTGCCGGGCATCTAAGGAAGTGGGATTAAACTTACTTGGAGAATCAGTACCATCCCCCCATTCCTGATCACAGAAAGTGTTGATCCCAAAATGACAAAACATTCCCATCTCTAAATCCTGCCATTTTAGCTGAGCCTTTGTTGGCTTGGCTAATTCTGTGCTACTCATGCTGTTTCCTCCATTTCATAATATCATATTTATGGTTACTTATTAACCTTTCTTCTTGAATATATTTTGAAATAGTTTAAAAATGCCTAGCCTAAGTAGATTTAGGCTAAGCATTTTTCATATTAAGTCGTTTAAGTTTAATTCTTATAGTATAACCTCTTTTCCCAGCTTGGCTGATTCATATATAGCATCCATTGTTTCAGCAGTAATTAATATATTATCTACATTAGCCCGATTCTTTCTGTTGGCTATAGTGGACTTTAAGAAAGAATCTATTTCCTCGTAAAACATATTCTTGGTCTGATAGGATGGCTTAATCTCTTGCAATATACCATTCTTAGTAGTATAGAATGTAAAGTTACCGCCATATTCAAGTTTTATACCACCCTTATCACCTAAAAACTCTATAAACATAGCGGACTCTCCTATGTTTTGAGCCCAGGCTCCATTAAAGCTGATAGTAGGCCCATCAGTTCGAATTAGACCAGTAACAAACTCTTCAACATCATAAACTCCATCATAATCTGGCGGTCCTGCCCACATATCCACATAAGTATAGTCCTTCAGATCCTTTACTAACTCGCTATATGTACTGCTGGACACAGCCAATACCTTTTTAGGGTTTATACAATAGAATATTAGATCTAGAAAATGAACTCCCCAATCTATAAGCACTCCACCGCCTGCCACCTTTTTGTTGGTAAACCAGCCACCAAGTCCTGGTATAGAGCGATGCTGTCGGAATGAACAATATATATGATATACTTTTCCTAATTCTCCCGCTTCAATCATATCCTTTATGTGGTTAACCGCTGTATTAAAACGATTTACTACACCAATATTTAAAATTTTACCGTTTCTATCAGCAGCTTCCTTCATTTTCCTTACTAAATCTGCATTAATAGCAGCTGGCTTTTCACACAAAACATTTTTACCTGCATTTAGACAATCAATGGTTATAGGTGCATGGGTATCATTAGGAGTACAAACGGATACAGCCTCTACCTCTGGGTCCTGTAAAATCTCTCTATAATCTGTAATAATATGGGGGACCCTATACTTTTCTCCTAAAGCCTTGGCCTTTTCTGGCTTTATATCTACCACATATTTTACTTCTGCCATTGGATTGTTTGCATAGGATGGCATATGAGCATCACGAGCTATGGCGCCACACCCTATCACTGCTACTGTAACTTTCTTCATTTCTATTTCCTCCTAAACCTCTTAATACTATTTTGATTTGACCTTTTAGCCAAGAACTTTTTTACTGATTTATTTTATTACACCAAAACTTTAATATAAATATATATTACTTATTGTCATAAATTGCTATTATTCTTATCAGCCTTTCTATCAGTCATCCCATTCTTCATATATTCCGCAATATATTTATCTAACTCCATACTTAGCTTTAACACTTCAGCCTTGTCCACTTCTTTAGCGACCAAGGCTTTTTCTAACTTGCCCCTTAGTTGCTCAATCTTTTTTATAAGCATATTTTCCTCCTTTCAAGTTTGTTCAGGAAAAGGAAGGATATATGATCGGCTCTTAAAAATGGTGTACTAATTTATAAACCATATTTTTCCCTTAAAACAGGATATTCCCATATACTTCTATCTTGTAATATTTTTTTATATAAAAAAAGCATCCTTTTTGGATGCCCTTACTCTAACTTACCCTTCTAATACTTTTTCCATTCTATAATCATCCATTATGAAGCCATTACCAATATCTTGTACCAGCTCTTCCACTTTCCTAAATCCCAACTTTTCATATGCTTTTATGGAGCTGCTATTATACTTGTTTACAGTAAGCCATATCCTATTCAGGCCATTGGCCTTACAAATATCTTCCATATATGATATGCAATGCCTACCTATCCCCTGCCCTCTAAAATCCTTATCTACATAAAACTTGCTAAGAAACAGGGATCCATCTTTTGAATCAGCTAGAATAGCAAAATAACCCACAGCTTTCCCATTATTATAAGTCAAAAAATATCTATAACCTTCATCTATTTGCTCTTTAATTGCTTGTTCACTTTGAAAATTAGCCAGCATATAATCTACCTGTTCTTTACCTATAATAGGGATATAGTGCTCATTCCATATGCTGTGAGCTAGCATGGCTGTTTCTTTAATATCTTTCAAATTCTTCACTTCAACTATGTTAATCATCTATATCACCTCTTATATTTTTCTATAAAGTGGAAATAATATTAGTATAGATATTTATTATTTTACCACCAATTAAACCTTAATGCATCATAATAAATACTTGATCAATCATAATAATAAAACCAATGAACAATGCATTATTAATAATGCACAAATTTTTCGACTTTTTTAACACAATCTGTAGATTATTTTAAATTTTACCTCAATTTTACTCAAATTTATTTTAGCAGTGTTATAATAGTGATAAATAGCATAAAATAGAGAATAGTTTGCAAATTAACAAAAAAAGGTAGGTGAATCTATGTACAGTATTGAAAAACAAATACGCCTTGGTCAGCTTACTGAAGTTCGAGACTTTGTTGTCCTTGCATCTAAATATAAATGTGATGTTAAGGTTAAAAGCAAGAATTCAGTGACTGATGGCAAGAGCATATTAGGGATTTTATCCTTGGGATTATGGAGGCCTATAACAGTGACTGCGTCTGGCGTAGATGCAAAGCTATTTGAAAAAGGCCTTAAAAAATTTGAAACACAGTGAAAGAGGTATCTTCATTCTATATATTTAATGTATATTTTAATGAATGAGATACCTCTTTTGTGTTAGATTTATAAATTGACTGATACAGGTGATATTACAAACTTGTCAAACCTTGGTGCAGACGATTTGACCAATTCACTAAACTGATAGGAATTATCATTGTATATAACCACTCTATTTTTGCCTGCCTGCAGCTTGATAACCATGACCACGTTTTTAATCATATCCCAGCTTAATGTATTTCTAAAGTAAACTGTTTGAGGTTCATTATCATTTATCACTATTTGAGCATAGCGTTCTATAAGGTCTGTGTTATAAGGATGAACATAAAGACCCTCTTTGCTAATCCTTGGCATTACAGGTGCGGGTTCGTTATTGGAGAAAAACAGAGATAAGGCGTAGTGGCCTGCCTTGTCTACCTCAACATCAAAGGCTAGCTTACTATCACTGCCTGTTAATCCATCTACCATTTTTCCGCCAGATGCATATTCATTTAGTATAATTTTGGCACTTCCACTTAATACAGCGTCTTCAGCCTCAATTATTTTAGAGTTTTTCCTCGTATATAAATCATTATATCTAAAGATAATAGCATCCAATATCAGCTGATTCTCACAGGATAAGGTAATTGTGTTTGCGCCCTTGGTTAAATATATAGCTAATCCATCATTAGCCACTCCTAGCGTTATATTTCTGATAGATATACCCGATGTAGATTTTGCATCCTTACCATAATCTACTATTTGTCTTTTTATCAGTATATGGGAAGATGCATATCCTAATATTTGTACGTCATACAAACCATCTTCTGGAGCCACTACAGTAAAGGTGAAATCTCCCTGACCTTCTACATATCCAGCACCTGAAAATTCAGGTATTTCATTGTTAAATTTAAAGTTTTTATTATTCCTTATCACTTCTTCAGCTTCAATTTTTATTTCTGGAATCTGGATCTCATTTCCCATCTCAGCTTTATAGCTTAATTCAATCTTATCAAGAGCCGCGGTCAATCTAATGTTTTCATCTTTATGAGATTGATTTTCCCCATAGTGCATTAAGCACAGTTTATGTTGCCCTTTAGTTAAATCAATATATGTCCTAGTATAATTTACATATCCTAACTTAACCGTAGAACTATAAGTAAGTACTCTTTCATGTTTACCATCTACCAATAACTCATGTTTTACCAATTGCCCTATTGCCCTATTCTGCCCTTTAGCATCAATTTCTAAGGTTAAGGGATTCACTGCAGGTGCTGGCACGGAATAATAAACCTTTAACTCATATCTACCATCTTCAGGAACATGGACAGTAAATTCTACTCCATCATCAGTATCCAAAATATTACCCACCTCTCCTCTATTAGAGCGGGCCAAATCTGTTGTTTTAGAATAATATATCTTTTTAGCTTTTCCCAAAGTAACAGCATCCTCTGCCTCATAAGTAGCTGTCCACACCTTATTAAAACTTTCAATAGATATAGTTTCTTGGCAAGTTTCAGGATGGATGATGGCATAGTATACATCCAGGTCATTGCAGTCCTTAACCTGTAACTTCAAATTACCATCCACTAAGGGTAAGTTTCCCTCAAATTCCAAGTAAGGTCGTATATATTCTCCATGCTGCCCTGAATATGAGGTGCTATAAAGCTTTACATGGACCCCTTTGGCACCACCAAAGGCCTTTGTATCACCTAATCCATTTATATAGGCAGTTTGTACACCACTTTGGCCTCCAAAAATAACATATACTGTCTCATTATCTTCATCAATTGAACCTATGCCATAGTTGCCAGCTGCTTTATTATTCTCTGTAGATACATCCATCCTCTCTCCAGTTAAGTCATTATACCACTTATATAGCCACCAGGCACTATTGGGAATATTAGCATCTGCAGCCAATTCATTGGCGGTGTTTGCTAAGCCCCAATATGCAGAACAGGCATATATACCTGCCTCCTCAAACATAGCTAACCAGGGCAGTAAAGCACCTCCTGCACCCATATCCTCAAAAAGGGCATATTCATTCACCACAGCTATAGGCTTTTCCAAACCTCTATCAATATAATATTCCTTGATCTTTTTCTGTATTTGTCTCCAGTGTTCATGAAAAGAAACCAGGGAATTTCCTGCATCTGCTCCATCAAAAAGCTCATGCCATACGATAATATCTGGTAAACAATTATTTTCATGGCAGTAATCTAGATAATCTAATACCCATTCTTTTGAATAGTTGGCTGCTGCTGGGCCAGCACACTTAATTTCCGGATTTAGTGCTTTTACTCTTTTATAAAGCTGCTTCCATGCTGAAAAATATCTGGCAGCATCATCGATAAACCAAATATAGTCCGGCTCATTGAATAGTATAAAGTTATATTTTTTTAATGCATTATCTCCAGTAATACACTGCATTTTCTCAAGCTTTTTTAACACTCTATCATAATAATCATCTAAGGTTTCATCTAAAGTGCCCTTTGTTTCATAAGGCCATTCTAAGTACATATCCTGCAGATAGATTTGAATATGCTCTACTCCTATAGCATCAGCCATAGACTCCAATCGAACTCCGTCCCCTGTAGGATGCTGTAGGCCATCTACCACTTTTTGAACAATAAATTTGGGGTTTATGCCTTTGAGCAAATCAACAGTTGGAATATTGGGCTCACTTAATCCATATAGAAAACCCACGGCTTTTTGACTTAATGGATAAGTCTTTAAAGGGTTAAAATTAACTATTTGGCCATCCGCCATAGTTTTTTCTCCTTGTATAATGTATTTAGGTTATTTATTAGGAAAACCTATAAACCTTATTCTTTACATCTCCTATCTGTCAGGAGATAATTGTCTTATTAGATTGAGAGGATTATCGTACTCTCCTTGAGTTT
>Ga0209537_1004291_pt1 | contig 12252 bp, 7 predicted proteins | sample BioPla4DNA1_FD_187698 | JGI IMG/M metagenome (GOLD analysis project Ga0209537, IMG submission 187698) | Biogas fermentation microbial communities from Germany - Plant 4 DNA1 (SPAdes) (version 2) | ecosystem: Engineered > Bioreactor > Anaerobic > Digestate | place: Bielefeld, North...
CGCGCTGCCCAGCGAGGCCTTCAGGGTATCAGCGGCTTCGAAGGAGGGCTTGCCCCACAGCGAGGAGGCGTCCCGTATTTCTACCCTGCCGTTGTCAATAAATAGGTAGCAGGGCTTCTCGGCCCGCCCCTGCACCACCAGGCCGTCGAAGCCGGCCAGTTTCAGCCGGCTGCCCCATCGCTCGCCCAGGTTGGCGTAGGAGAAAGTTTCCGGCTGCCTGATGGGGGAGGTGCTGCAGATCTGCCACCTGCTTCCGCCGGCTATGCCGGGGAAGCCCGTCACCGGCCCCGTCATGGCGATGAAACAGTTTTCGGGGTCGAAGGCCTTCGCCCCGGGCGGCACCATCTCCCAGTAGATCCTTGCGGCCACGCCCCGGCCGCCGATGAATTTATCCGCGTAAGCCGCCGTGGGCAGGGTGGTCGTTTTCCCCTCCGAAAGATTTACCACGAGTATTTCTCCGGCATAACCAGCTAGCTTCATGATTGCTTTTTGACCTCCAGACGGTGATGGGGGATGAGGGGGAAGGGCGGCGGGTTCCGGCGCAGTGTTTAAAGGTCGCGCCAGTTCCAGTCCTTGCCTCCCTTGAACACCTGCGCGTTCATTTCATTGCTCAGCTGCAGCAGGTTGGCTTCGGGGAAATATTGGAACATGGTATAGAAAAATTCCGCCACGTCATGCGTCTTGGCCAGCGCCTCTTCCGTGGCCAGCAGGTAGTCGCGGGTAAAGATGATCGAACTCTTGTCGAAGGACATGCCCGGCTTTTGGTGGCCGGGGATGATCACCGCCGCATCCAGGTTCTCCAGGTAGTCCAGATCCTTGAGCCACTGCTTCCGCTCCTCGGCGGTCAATTCGCAGGTGAAAGGATGGGCCTGGTTAAAGAGAACATCGCTGCCGTAGAGGGTTTTTATGGAAGGAATCCACACCGCCGTGTTGTACTTCATGTCGCCCATGATTTTGGGGATGATTTCCAGGCGATGCCCCTCCAGCTCGAACCAGTTTTCATGGAGCGGTTCGATCTCCGTAATTTTGCGGGGCATGTTGCGGACCCCGATAATGTTTTCCCAGTGCTCCATCTTGCCGAAAAATTGACGGTTGATGGTGTCGCAGACCTCCGGAAGCGCTAGGACCCTGGCCTCCGGAAAGGCTTCGGCTATGTGGCCTAAGCCGAAGTAATGGTCGGGATGGGCATGGGTAATGTAAATCGTGGTTAAGCGCTTGCCTGTCTCCAGAATCTCGGCTATTACCCGGTGGGCGTTGGAGAGCGTCCACTGCGCGTCTATGAGCGCCGCTTCGCTTTCTCCCATGACGATGACCGAAGCAACGGCAAAGCCGCTTTCGCTGCTGAAAAACACCTTGGTGGAAGGCAGGCCCTTGCCGTGCTCGTTGACTATTACTTCCATTGCTTGCCTCCTCCCTGATCCTGTTTATTTAACCGTATGGCCACACCCTGTTAGCTGGTTTTGTGTTTACTCACTTCATCCTGGGGCTTTTGCTGTCCCGGCAACTTCTGGGGGAGGGATGACCCTGCCTCCCTCCCCCTGAAATGGCGCCCTGGCTTCAGCCCGCCTTTCCTGACGGCTATGCTCCTTTGCTTCTCGCCTCCAGGTCGCTGATGATCTGGCTGTAGAATTTATCGTCCAGCTTGTAGCGATAGCGGTAGATTAGGTAGCTGAGGATAACCAGGATTATGGGAACGACCATCATGGTCATCCTCAAGGAGAGGCGCATGGCCTCGGTCATGCTGCTTTCAATCATGGCCCTGGCCGCTTCCGTGGGCAGAGCGGGATTGATTTTTTTCGCCTCGGTCAGGGGATTAATCACCTTCTCGTTCAGCCCCGACAAGGTGAGCGTGGCTGCCACGATAAGCGCCTGGATGGAGGCGGCGAGCTTGGTGGCGAAAGGCCGGGCGGCAAAGACGACGCTTTCATTGCGCGTGCCCAGCTTCCAGTGCCCGTATTCGATGGTGTCGGCGATCATGATGTACATCAGGAAGAGAATGAGGGCCTGGCCGCTGAAGAAGAGGAATCCCGCCGTTCCAATGACGATCATGTTCGTGGGGAGAACGTAGCCGGCGGCCAGCATGAGGAGAAAGCCGGCAACGATGGCGATGGTGGAGTAGTCGTAGATCTTGCGCCTCGTTATTTTCCGCGCTATGGCCGGGGCGAGGGCGGTAGCCAGCAGCTGGCTCACGGCGAGGATGCCCAGGAACATGGTGAACTCACCGCCGCCGTACCTGCCCAGATCATAGTTAAAGAAGTAGGGTCCCAGGTTTACCAGGATGGCGAAGGCTATCTCCAGGAGCAGGAAGGCGAAGAAGATGATTATGAGCTGGTCGTTTTGGGTGATGATCCTGACAAACTCCTTCAACCTGGTTTTAGGCTGCTCCGATTCCGCGTAAAGCGGCTTTTCTTTTACCCCCACCACCACCAGGGTCTGGCACAAAATGAAGGCGATGGAGATGACCAGGGAGATGAGGAAAAAGGCCTTCACCGGCCCTCCTTTATAATTCTGGTAGATAATGGGTATTAGGCCGGCAGCCAGGAAGGCACCCAGTGAAGCGAAGAAGCGCGCGGAAGCGCAGATGCTTTCCCTTTCCTTGGGATTTGTGGTGAAGGAGGGGTACATGGACCAATACGAAATGTCGTTCATGGTAAAGGTTATTTCCCACAACAGGTAAAAAATGGCAAAAAGAACGGCAAAGGGCACGCCCCGCAGGCCAAAGTAATCCTGGAAGAGCAAAAAGGTAAAGATGGCGCTGGTTACGGCGCCGATGAGGACCCAGGGTTTAAACTTGCCCCAGCGGGATCTTGTATTATCGATAATAACGCCCATCATGGGATCGTTCACAGCATCCCAGATCCTGGTGAGGGCAATGATGGTGGAGACGGCCCAGATTTCCCAGTCAGACAACCCCAGGGCATCGGTGAAAAAGACCATGATATACATGCTTATGAGCGTGTAGGCCATGTCCCGGCCGATGCCGCCTACGGAATATGACCACTTGGTTGCACTGCTTACCCTGAAGTCTTCATTCATATCTGTCCCTCCTTGATAAAGTTTATTTCAAGGCGCTTCGTGATTCGGGTTATTATACAATTATTTATGTTTCGTCAAATATCCTGCAAGGAAGGGGCGGGCGGCTGAAAATGTGGCCGGCCCATGCCACCGAAAAGGTATTTCTGGGGCGGCGAAGAATTAACAACCATAAAAAACTCAGCTGGAGGCGTCTCAATGGAAGTTGCATTAAGAACATATACCAGGAGAGAAAGAAATTATTATCTTCTTGGATTGACCGGGCAAAACATTGTCTACAATGTCATCGGCGTCGGCCTGGCCCTCTATTACACCGATGCTCTCTACGTGCCTCCCGGCATTGTCGCTGTGCTCATGTTGATTGCCCGGCTGTGGGATGGCATTAACGACTTTATCATGGGGGCCATTGTTGACCGGACCCGCTCAAGGCTGGGCAAATGCAGACCTTATCTCCTAGCGGCTCCCATGCTGATCATGGTGATTACCATCGCTGTTTTTGCGGCGCCCTTTAACTACAATCAAAATCCTACCATGACGTTGATTTATATCTATGTCACCTACATCTTGTGGGACATGCTTTATACCATGGGGGATATTCCTCTCTGGGGCATTACGGCGCTCATGACCGAGAGCGAAAAGGATAGAACGAAGCTGCTCTCCCTGGCCAGGGTCTGGGGCTCTGTCGGCGCCGCCTTCCCCATTTTGACCTACGTGACCGTGGTGGGCCTCTTTAAAGCTACCGGGATTAAAGCCATCTTTCCCAGCGCAGGAGCCTTTGGCTATTTCATGGCCGCCCTGGTATTTACCGTTATCGGGAGCGCCTTGTTCCAGCTGGTGGGCTTCAACGTTACCGAGAAGATCCCGCCAACCCAGAAGGAACCGCATGTGCTGAAAAATTTTGCCCTGTTAAAGCACAACAAGCCCTTCCTGCAAATCATGCTTTCCGGGATTTTGGGCAGTGCCAAGGAAATGATCGCCAGCTGCTCCAGCTATCTCATCCTGTGGTATTACGCCAACGGCAATGAAGCTAATACCATGTTTTACTTCGCCGTAATCGGCGGCGGCTACTTTGTCGGCACGCTGGCGGCCATGTACTTTACGCCCGCGCTGCTAAAATACTTTTCCAAGAAGGATTTGTACAACTGGTCCCATCTTTTAAGCGTGCTTCCCTTTGCCACCGTCTTTATTTTGTTCCTCCTCAAGCTGGATACTGTTCTGCTGGTGAGCATTATGATCTTCTTTGCCGGGGTCCTGCACGGTTTTCCCATTGTCCTGCAGGTATCCATGATTGCCGATTCCGTGGATTACCTGGAATGGAAAACAGGGAAAAGGGCTGAAGGAATCTGCTTTGCGGGGCTCACCTTCCTGGCCAAGCTGCAGGTGGCGGTGGCTTACTACGGGGCCCTGCTGGTGCTGGACCTTGTGGGCTATAATCCCGAAGCCATGCAGAATTACGTGGCTGCCGGCGGAATTGCCCGCGAGGCTTTTCCCGAGGTCATGATGGCCCTCTTTTCCATTGTCACCATCCTGCCCGCCCTCGGCTCTATCTTGGCAACAATACCCATGTGGAGATACAGCCTCAGCGAAAAGGTACATGGGCAAATACTGGAGGAACTGACCAGGCGAAGGCGGCAGCGGGAAAGGGAAAGCGGAGCCACGGGCCTGGCCGAAGCCCGCTAGACCTGCAAGCTGGCTGGCAGTCTCTTACGCCTGCTGCCGACTTTTCCATGAGCGTTCTGGGAGAGAGATGCTATGCCTGGCGAGGTAACGCTGGCAGATTTGGCGATGGAGAAATGGCCCGGGCGGTTGCGCTCCTACAAGCGGGGGAAGATTCTCTACTGGCAGGGCGACCCGGTGGAGAATCTTTACGCCATTCGAAGCGGGGCGGTGAAGATCTCTTCCCTTTCAAGCGGCGGGAGGATCTTTTCACACGGCATCCTGGGGAGCGGGCGCCTGCTGGGGACCGCCGACTACTTTCTCGACGGCATCCACGAGACCACGGCCGAGGTCATCGAGGAAAGTTCCCTTGTCAAAATTCCCCTGCCTGAATTTCAGGAGGCGGTTGCCCGCGATGCCGGCTTTTCGACGGCAGTGATGCGCGAGCTGGCCAGGGAGTCAAAGGTGCATCTTTCCAGGACGCGGGAACTGAGCTTCCTGGATGTCCAGCAGCGCTTGAAGCAAAGCCTGGTCGAACTGGCCCGGGTTCACGGCCTCGCTACCGACGAGGGGATTGAACTGGGGGTTAATCTAACCCACGAAGAAATGGGCGCATTGATCAACGCCAATCGCACGACGATCACCCTTTGCCTGCAAGAGTTAAAAAAGCTGGGCTATATCCGGATCCGGGGCCGGAAAATTATTCTCCTCTCCCCGCACCACATGGAAATTCTCGACAACCTGTGCGAAAAGGTTATCTCCGGAGGTGTGGGCGAGGCGGCCGACCTGGCCCGGCAGGCCCTTGAAGAGAGCATTGACCCGGTTAAAACGCTAAACGCGCTGCTGAAAGGTATCAAAGAGGTTGACCGCAGGTATGCACAGGGGCAGATGGATATTAACGACATCATGTGGGCGGCGATCAATATAAAAGAAGCCCTGCAGATTATTGAAGCGGCCATCCGGAATGAGAATATAAACCTGAGCTACCTCGGCAGAGTGGTAATTGGGACGGTGCACGGCGATATCCATGACATCGGCAAGTCGGTGGCGGCCATGCTGCTCCGGGCGCGGGGCTTTGAGGTGATCGACCTGGGGGTGGATGTGGCCGTGGAGGAATTTGTAGACGCTGTTAGGGAGTACCGCCCGGACATTCTGGCCATGTCCGCCCTGCTGACTTCGACCCAATTTGAGATGCAAAAGGTCATCGATTCTTTAAAAGCTGCCGGCATGCGGGATCAGGTCAAGGTAATGGTCGGGGGTGCCTCCATTACGCCCAGATTTGCCGCGGAAATTGGCGCCGACGGCTATGCCCACGAAGCGCGTGACGGCGCCGAGTTGGCCTGGGGCTGGTGCAGCAACAACTCCCGCCGCAATTGAACAGCCGGCCTTAATTCTGTTTGGCAGCGGCCTGGAGGGCCGCTTTTGTTGTCCAGGCAACAGAAGCGGCCCTTTTTTTAAGTACTTTATATTGTAGCGAAATAAAATTTATCAAGAAAGGAGTATCCTATGGCCAACCTCATCTTAACCATGGTCAAAGCCCTTGCGAAGAGCAAGCTGAAGCTGGGCGAGCTGAACGGGATGGAGCGTTTCATGATGGCCCAAATCGGCCTCCCCGACCGGGTTCCCACCATGCTGGCGGCCACGAATATCGAGCCGTACATGCTCGATCCTAGGTACAACTGGAAGTCTACTGTGGAAAGTATTGAAGCCAACATTGCCCTGGCGGAGCGGGTGGTCGAGCTCTTCGACTGCGATCTGATCTCCGTGCCCATCTGGCAGGGAACCATGGGCATGGGGGCAGCGGACCAGGGCACGGTGTATATGGTCACCGAGGATCGGGTGCCTTACCCGGTGAAATACCCCATCCAGACCCGGGAAGACCTGGAAAGGATTAAGATACCGGAAAAAGCCACGGGTTACCTCAAGATGTACTTTGACATCCACGTGGAAATCCAGAGGCGCCACCCGGAGCTGCTTGTCAACCTGAACCTGGATGGCCCCTGGGACCTGGCCATGCTGCTGCGGGGAGATGACAAGCTCCCCCTGGATTTGCGCCTCCACAAGGATTACGTGGAGACGGACGATCCCGTGCGCAAGGAGAAGATCAAACGGCGCGGCGACCCCGATTTCTACCCGGCGCTCATGGATCTGACCACCCGGCTCTCCATCCGCCACTTTGAGCTGGCCGTGAAGCACGGACTGTCGCTGCTGGGGGCGGCGCTGGTGGACCAGTACGCGGCCAGTCCCATCATGAGCCGCCGGGACTATGTCAAGTATGTCCTCCCTTACATCGAAAGGGTCTGGCAGCATCACAAGAAGAAGCTTACCATTGTCTACCCCTGCACCTCTCCCATGGAGATGCGGCACATCCTCGAGAACGAGCCGCCGGGCATCAATCACCAGATCTTGTGGTCAAACTACGTTTTCCCCACCACGCCCGAAGGCATCACTCTGCCGGAGTATGACCGCCCGGCACTGGAGTTGGCCAAGGAGTATAAGAAGTGCTACTCCTATATTATCCATGGCAAGTTTCTAAGGGATGCCACCGAGGAGGAGATTGAAGCGCTGGTCAAGCGGGTATGTACCCTGGCCACAGAGATGCGCACCCCCATGACTCTTTCCATAAGCTCGGTGCCGCCGGGCACGGACCTGGAGAAGGTTAATTTCACCTTCAATCTAGTAAAGAAATACGGGAGGTATTAGGATGCTTGCTGCAATAACCGAAGCCGTTCGGGACGGCAACACCTACGACATTGAAGAGCTGATCCAGTCCCGCCTTGACGCCGGTGACGACCCCTTTGACCTGCTCCGGGCCATGATGGAGGGGCTGGAGCAGTGCGGGCGCAAATTTGAAGCGGGCGAGTATTTCCTCCCGGAGCTGATCATGGCCAGCGATGCTTTCACCAGTGGCATGAAGGTGCTGGAGCCGCACCTGGGAGAGGCCTCCCCCATGGGCCAGGAAGGGCGGGTCCTTTTAGGCACTGTTGCCGGAGACGTCCACGACATCGGGAAAAACCTGGTGGGCTTTTTATTGAAAAGCGCCGGCTTTGAAGTCATCGATCTGGGAACGGATGTGAGCACCGCTGCCTTTATCGAGGCGGTGAAAAAATACGAGCCCGACGTCCTGGGCCTCTCCGCCCTGCTGACGACAACCATGCTGGGAATGGAAGATGTGATTAAGGCCATGGATGCCGAGGGGCTGCGGGAAAGGACCAAGGTAATCATAGGCGGCGGCCCCGTTTCGGCTCGCTTTGCCGAGCAGATCCGTGCCGATGCCTATGCGTCCGATGCCGCGGAAGGGGTCCGGAAAGTGAGAGAGTTGGTGGCCAAATAGCGGTGCTGTCGCGCACTTGCCATGAACTGCCCGGGCGGGGCTCTTCCCCCGCCCGGGCAGTTGTTTGTAAGCTAAGCAGGGGCTTACGCCCTTATTTTGTCATCCGCCCGGCTTTCTTCCTGTCATCTTAAGCGTAGCGATGCAGCGGTACAGCCATTATTTGGGGAAGATGCTTGACCAGGGAGAAGAAAGGCTATAGATTATATTCAAAACAGAACGTAATCAGGGAAATGAAAGAGAACGACTTATGACACACAAATGCTATGGCAATAAGGAAGGTAGACTGTGAAAAGGGCGGCACAACTGGCAATGTTCGGCGTAATGTTTCTTGTTCTGTTGGTGGGGTGTGGGGCTGGGCCAGAACTGACCGCACAAATAGAACCATTATACAGGTTTTACTTCCTGGGCTTATCTCTGGTAATTGTGCTGCTGGTACTCCTTTTAATCTTGTACTATCGAAATTATAAAATCTTTATGCGTAAAACCAAGCTAATTAAAAACTTCTACGCATTAAGACAGACCTTTATTGATTCAGACAGCCGCTTAATCTACCTAAAGGATGAAAATCTTAGGTATCTTTTTGTTAACAAAGCCTTCGAGGATTTTTACCAAAAGACATCAGAGGATATTATTGGCAGGGATGATTTTGCCTTAACCGACGAAAAGACTGCCCGGCTGATGCTTAAATCTGATGCAGAGGTAGTCAAGAGTGGAAAGCCCGTTGTTGAAGAGGTAAGGTGGAAGGGCAGGTATTATAAAAATAATAAGTTTCCGGTTAAATTATTAAACGGCCGGTATGGGGTTGGTGCATATATTGAAGATATTACCGAAGCTGTTATCAGCAAAAGAAAAGAAGAGAAGACGCTGCTGCGCAACTCCATCCTGGTTGACGTTTTCACCCGGTCCTTTGAAACTTCCCGCGACCAGCTCCATTATGTCCTGAGAAAAGCTTTGCAACTCACTGATAGCAAGATGGGCTATATCTGTCTTTGCCATGATTATAGCGGGGGGGCAATCCTCAATAGCTGGTCAAAGATTAACACGCAGGGCGGTGAGGGCTCCGGTGAGCAAAGTAGTTGTCGCCTTGAAGAGGTGGGACTCTGGGGGGAGGCGATTAACCAAAAGGAGCCTATAGTGGTTAATGACTGCCGGGCACTCAGCCTCAAGGAAAGAAGATTCCCCGCGGGGTGCGTGGGGATAAGCAGGTTTATCTCCATCCCCGTGGTCATTGAAGGCAAGGTTGTGGCCGCCGTCTGCCTGGCCAACAAGGAAGATGACTATGACGATACGGACATCCATCAAGTCACAGTGCTGATGACCGGGGCATGGCATGCCCTGGAGAGAAGAGAAAGGGCTGTCGAATTGAGAAGGGCCAATCAAGTCCTGCAGGAGAACCAGGAGAAGCTGCAATTGCTCCTTGATTCCACGGCGGAAGGGATTTACGGCATTGATTTGGAGGGTAGATGCACCTTTTGCAACTCCAGCTGCATCAAATTGCTGGGTTACAGCAGCCAGGAGGAGCTAATCGGCAAGAACATGCACTTGCAGATTCATCACAGCTATCCCGACGGCACTCCCATGCTCCTGGAGGACTGTCGTATTTTCAAGGCCTTGCTATCCGGAAAGGGTTTGCATGTGAATGAGGAGGTGTTTTGGCGGGCCGACGGGACGAGCTTTCCGGTGGAGTATTATTCTAATCCCCAATTAAAAGACGGAAAAGTAATCGGTGCGGTGGTCACCTTTATGGATATTACCGAGCGGAAGAAAGCTGAGGAGAAGATAAAATATATCAGCTTCCATGATGATCTTACCGGCCTTTATAACCGCGCCTTTTTCAAAGAGGAGCTGAAAAGGCTGGATAATGAGAGGAACCTTCCCATTTCCATCATTATGATTGACATGAACGGTTTAAAGATCATCAATGATGTTTTCGGCCATGCCGCCGGCGACATGCTTCTGAAGAAAATGGCGGAAGTATTTAGAAAAGTTTGCCGGGATGATGATATTATCGCCCGCATTGGCGGAGACGAGTTTGTCATCTTGCTGCCCAAGACCATGCTGGAAAATGCTAAAGAGATTGCTGCTCGAATAAAAAGAGAATTTTCCAAGGAGCATGTTCATGCCATTAGAGGCAACATCTCCGCGGGCTGTTCGGCCAAGATAAATGCCGATCAAAGCATCCACGAAGTGTTGAAAGATGCCGAGAATGGAATGTACATGGAGAAAACCCTTAACAAGAAAAATTTTGACCGGGATCTTTTCCAAACTATCGTGGAAAACCTGCATCAAAAAAACCCCTGGGAGAAAGAGCATGCCAAGAGGGTCAGTGCTCTCTGCGAAAAAATTGGCCTGGTCATGCAGCTGCCGGCAACGGAAATCACCAAGCTAAAAGCGGCCGGCAGCCTGCATGATATCGGGAAAATCATCCTCGACGAGAAGCTGTTGCGGAAAGAAGGGCCGCTGACAGAGCAGGAACGCAGGGAGATGGAGAAGCATCCTGTTGTCGGCTACCGCATCTTGAATTCCTTTGAAAATACCATGAACCTGGCCGAGGCTGTGCTGGCTCATCATGAAAAGTGCGATGGGAGCGGTTACCCCAAGGGGTTGAAGAGAAAAGAGATTCCCAAGATTGCCCGGATCATTGCTGTTGTGGAAGAATTTGAGGGTATGATGAAAAGGACAGGCAACGATGAACAAGCCCGGCAGAGGGTCCTTGAGCACATCCGGAGCATGGCCGGTTCCAAATTTGATCCTGACGTTGTAGCTGCTTTTTTGGAGGTCATGGAGACATCCAAGAAAGAGGAGCTGCCAATTAATTAACGAATGAATTATTTACTTTCCGAATGTTACTACTTGAACCCCTGCCACGCTCGTGCCTTCAGAGGCCAGTTCCGGCACGGCGTTAGCGAGCCTATCAAAGCCTTCTGGTCTCCTGATGCACTTGGCAAAACGACCCCGAATTTCAATCGGTTACCCGGCACTCATTTCTCCTCAATCCCTTTTGAATGAGATTACCTAGAATGGAAAACGGGGGAAGAGGGCTGAAGGAATCTGCTTTGCGGGGCTCACCTTCATGGCCAAGCTGTAGGTGGCGGTGGCTTACTATGGGCCCTGCTAGCGCTGGATTTTGTGGGTTATAACCCCAAAGCCATGAAGAATTACGTAGCTGCCGGCGGAATCGCCCGCGAGGCTTTCCCCGAGGTCATGATGGCCCTAACTACATCATCTAGAGGGGCGGGTCAAATTACCCCACCTTTGTTTATTCCAAATACCCCTTATGTTATCCGAGCACCCTTTTGATTTATAGTCATCTCGATTGCAGCGAAGGAACTCCGATCGTGCTGCCCTCAATAAGCCTAGGCTTTTTACCGGTGTGACAATAGAAGCTTCCCGTAGGTTAAGCATTGTGGAAAATTAGAGAATCCATCGATAAAACTCCCTCAGTGTGACCTTTATGTGACAAGCTCCTGCTAATATTATTTAAACCTTTATAAATATTAGAGATGTTGTCAATAGAGAGGAATTCTGTTGAGGAACAGTGTTGAGCTTGTATCTGAGAATTGGGTAAAAGGGGAGATGCTTCAGCCGTAAACCGAAACGGGTTTTTCTCTGAGGTAAAGGGTCAGTCCGGATGTAAGACGGCGGGGCTTGCTGTCTGAAAAAGCGGGTACAGTAAAAAAAGTTTTGAGTGGAGGTAGAGAGGATGAACAAGCGTATTGTTTCAAGCCTGTTTGTCATTTTCCTGGCTGCGATTCTGGTCAGCGGGGCGACGATGGCCTGGTTTACCAGCCAGGCGGAAATTACCGGCAACTTATTCCAGGCCGGCACGCTGGTTCTGGACCTGGGTGAAAACCATACGCTGCCCTTTAATTTAACGAACATGCAGCCCAGCGATGAGGAAACCAAAACCGTGACCGTGCAAAATAAAGGCACCCTGCCTTTCAAGTTCAAGGTAGTCATCAGCGAGGAAGAGGCTGTTCCCGGCAAGGGTGGAGAAGGCTACCTTCCCGATCAGCTGTGGGCCACGGTAACCATGGGTGCAGGAAAGGTGTATGAGGGAACCCTGGCTGACCTGCTGGGCAAGGACTTGGTTTATGCTGATGCTAATGGCGACGTTGTCCCGCTGGAGGCGGGTGCAGAAGATACCGTTACTTTCAAGGTGGAGTTTCTGACCAGCGCTGGTGATGACTACCAGGCTTCCAGCTTCAAGGGGACCATTGAGTTCATTG
>Ga0209537_1004292_pt1 | contig 12252 bp, 10 predicted proteins | sample BioPla4DNA1_FD_187698 | JGI IMG/M metagenome (GOLD analysis project Ga0209537, IMG submission 187698) | Biogas fermentation microbial communities from Germany - Plant 4 DNA1 (SPAdes) (version 2) | ecosystem: Engineered > Bioreactor > Anaerobic > Digestate | place: Bielefeld, North...
CCTACATCACTGTGCGGCGGTCAAGGAGCCGTGTGGTGCGAATCGCCATACATGATTATATACGATTCTACATTTCGTCAGTATGTGGGTCTGTCCTTCTGAAGATGACGAAGCTGCTGTAGGCAGTTTGTTAGAGCAGGCTAAAGAGGGATTTGACCACTTGCTACAGAAGCGGTTTACATAAATCCTGTGTTGCCTAACGTGGACAAGGATGGTAGCGATGTGTCGTCTTGGGGGTAGTCAGATGAGTGCGCCTGTTCGGAGTGGAGTTCGCTTGATGTCTCGGTCAGTGTTGACTCGTATCTATGCAATCGACCGGGCGATCGCGTCAGGGCGATGTCCAAGCGTGAGGAGCTTGGCATCGGATCTCGAAGTGTCTACTCGGACTATCGAACGCGATATCGAACAGATGAGAGATCATTTGGGAGCGCCTATCGTTTACGATCGAAAACTGGGAGGGTACCGTTACGCAGAAGCCTATAGTCTTCCTCAGGTTCGTTTGACTGTGGGTGAAGTAGCCGTCCTCCTGATAGGGCAGAGGCTGTTGAGTTCGTTAGCTGGCACGCCGTGGGCAGAAGCTGCCCGCCACGTCATGAGGAAGCTACCTTTCTTGCTTGGTGATGATGTGAGCTGCGATATCGGTTCCATTGCTATAGACTCTTCCGAAGTCTCCTTTGGGATACCTAGGCTGCGTGGGGACGAGGAGAGTGTTTCTGTTTACTTCTCCGCGATATTGGATGCGATATCTACGCGCCGTACTGTGAGAATGGTTTATTATGCTGCCAGCCGTGATGAACAGACTGTTCGGTGTGTGGATCCTTACCATCTTCGCTTTGAGCAGGGCGCCTGGTACCTTATTGGTCACTGCCACAAGAGGTGCGAGCTACGTACTTTCGCCCTAGACCGAATTAGGGAGCTAAGCACTACTGATATGACCTTTGATCGTCCTCCCGACTTCTCTGTAGAGGAATACCTACGGCACGCTTGGGATCTCCAGAGAGGTCCGGAGCACAGAGTTGTCATTGAGTTCGACGAAGAACAGTCCCGTTGGATTCGGGAGCGAATTTGGCAGGACGGACAACGGATAACCGAGAAGTCCGACGGCGGAGTCGTGCTGGAGTTGAAGACCGCCGGTCTTGAGGCTATACAGAGATGGATAATGAGTTTCGGGAGCCATGCACGTGTGCTTTATCCTCCTAACCTAGCTGAAGCCGTCAGAAGGGAAGCAGAGGCTGTAGCACAGTCATATGCAGAGGAACGCGTTCCCCCAGAGGCCACGATTGGGTAGTACTCACTTAGTCACAGACCGTCACCGATTGACGGCCTAGCCTGGTATTATGGATGATGAGATGCTGTCTCGTCAGCACTTGAGGCTAGGCGGAGGTGGTTCTTAGTGAGAGTCAAGGATCTACGCGAGCTCCCTCAGCTGGCAGATGGGTACAGCTATCTTTACGTTGAGCATTGCAGGGTTGATCGGGAACAACAAGCTATCGCCATCCATGACGCGTCTGGTAAAACGCCCGTACCTTGTGCAGCCCTTGCTCTCCTGATGCTGGGCCCAGGTACCAGTATTACTCATGCAGCCATTCTTACACTTTCAGACAATGGGTGCTTAGTTGTTTGGTGTGGAGAACAGGGGATTAGGTTCTACGCGCAGGGGTTAGGCAAGAACCGATCTTCGAGACAACTTGAGAGACAAGCGCGTCTGTGCAGTAGCCCTAAAATGCGGCTAAGAGTTGTTCGCAAGATGTACGAGAAGAGATTTGGTGAGCCGCTCTCACCAGACCTGACTCTGCAGCAGATCAGAGGCAAGGAGGGGCTGAGGGTGAGGTCAACCTATGAGAGGTTGAGCGTTGAGACAGGGGTACCTTGGTCGGGCAGATCCTACAAACGAGATAGTTGGAAGAATGCCGATCCAGTCAACAAGGCGCTGTCAGTAGCAAACTCCTGCTTGTACGGAATATGTCACGCTGGGATTGTCGCCCTTGGTTATTCTCCGGGTCTCGGGTTCATTCACACCGGTAAGCAGCTATCGTTTGTTTACGACATAGCTGACCTCTACAAGACTGACATCACCATTCCTATGGCTTTCCACGCAGCTGCAGAGGGAGTAGCGCATGTCGAGAGTGAGGTTCGACACCGTTGCCGGGATGCATTCGTCGAAGCACGACTACTTAAGCGTATCGTTGAGGATATCGAGGACCTCATGGGTCCTGAGTATGACGACTCTGTTGAACAAGAGACTTTCGCGATTGATCCAGCTGCACCTGGTGGTATATGGGATCCGGATGTTGGTACAGTGAGTGGAGGTATCAACTACGAATTCGCGGCTGGAGGGGAGAGGAGATGACGGTCCTGATCCTCGAGAGAGTCCCTGCGTCACTGAGAGGGCAGTTGACAAGATGGATGCTCGAAGTCAAGGCAGGAGTCTTTGTAGGGAAGATGTCAGCTCTCGTTCGAGATAAGCTCTGGGAGCGGGCGTGTAAGTATTCTCGGGGTGGCGGGTGCGTCTTGATCCACAGAGCTAGAACTGAACAGGGATTCGATATCCGGCTTCATGGTCGTTGTAGCAGAGAAATTGCTGACATGGAGGGATTGAAGCTGGTGCGGATACCAGATCCATCAAGAGCAATCACTGAGTAAGATTTTGGGTGAATAGGGGGATCGGGGGAGTAGGCCAGTCGTAACTAGCTGAGGTCGGAGTCGTAAGGCTTAACACAAGCTTACAACACCTATTATACTTCACATGGGAGGTCTTCCTCGCCCAAGGAGGCTGTCTGGTAACGGTGAAGCTCGAACTCGGTCGTTTGATCTTGCTGTGGGCTAAGGTTGGGCGACAGATGCCTTCAGAGATGGTGGATTACCATCCGCTAGTGTGCCATATGATCGATACAGCGATGGTAGTGCAGAGTCTGTGGGATGAGGTGCTGCCTCTGCGGTTCAGAACGGAGATGTCGGCGGTCCTAGGTAGCTCAGACCAAGCTAGACCCATCTTGTCCTTTTTGGCGGCATGCCATGACATCGGAAAAGGCACTCCTGAGTTCGCTGGCAAATGGCCTGCCGCTAGAAAGGCCCTCCTGGAGGCCTCTTGCCCGTTTCCTACTGAGATAGTGACTCCTACCAGAGGATTGATGGCCGTTCCACATTGGCTTATGACAGCCGTTGTTTTGCCAGACTTGCTTCGACAAGACGGTGTTCCAGAGGTGCTTAGCGATATCCTGGCAGCCATAGTCGGAGGTCACCACGGTCTGATCCCTTCATCTATGAAAGTAGACAACACCCCCCTTGCGTTTCACGGAGATACAGAGCGGGCATCAGTATGGCAACAGCTACGGTACGGGATATACAGCAGCGTGAAGACGTTGGTCGGAGCCGATTTTACCGGCGTGGACTGGGAACGCGTGTCCCGTTGTCCGTGGTTCGTGATGAAGCTTGCCGGCCTAACATCTGTTTCTGACTGGATTGCCTCCGACGAAGATCATTTTCCATACGCTATCAAGACACCGGGACAAGCTCTCGATCTCAAGCAGTACGCTCAAGAGGCTTTGGTAAGAGCTCGGATGGCACTCGACACACTTGGCTGGACGGGGTGGACGCCATCTAGCAAGACTTACTCGTTCCAAGAGCTGTTCGAGTACACGCCGCGACCGTTGCAGGAAACGATAGTCGACTTGGCTGGGTCCCAGTTAGACTTGCCCTCACTTGTGTTGATAGAGGCACCAATGGGCGAAGGCAAGACTGAGGCAGCTCTGTATCTACAGGATTGGTTGCAGGCTACGGCTGGACAGCGCGGGATGTATGTGGCTCTCCCAACTCAGGCGACTAGCAACTCGATGTTCTCTAGGGTAGTGAAGTTCCTGAGACGACGATATCCGAGTGAGAAAGTCAATCTCCACCTCATGCATGCAAATGCGGTGTTGAACGACGATTATCAAAGCTTGAGAGCAATCGGCGTCATTGACGACGAAGATAGCGACCGAGCCTCGGTTGTAGCAGAGGAGTGGTTCACGCCCAAGAAGCGAGGACTTCTGTCTCCGTTTGGTGTCGGCACAGTAGATCAGGCGCTATTATCCGTCCTATGGGTAAAGCATGGGTTTGTTAGGCTGTTCGGGCTTTCCGACAAGGTAGTCATCCTAGACGAGGTTCACGCTTATGACGTTTACACCTCCACGTTGATAGATGGATTAGTGACATGGCTCAGAGAACTTGGAGCATCGGTCGTATTGCTGTCGGCGACATTGCCAAGTCATCGAAGGCGTAAGTTGATCAGCGCTTTCAGTGGCAAACAAGATTTCGAGGAGACGGCGGTCAGTTATCCTCGAGTTACGTGGGTCACGGAGTCAGGTTCATCCGGGTCAGTCGGGTTTGGAGCTAGTCATCATAGGACAGTGTCTATAAAGAGAATGGGCTCCGACAGAGAGTCTATTGCACGCGCTCTGGTCGAAGTTGTAAGTAAGGGCGGCTGCGCGACATGGATTTGCAACACGGTCGTCAGAAGCCAAGAGATCTACCGGATACTCAAACCCCTGTGTCGCCAGGCAGGAATCCAGTTGGATCTATTTCATGCCAAATTCCCGCTCAACGAGCGCCTAGAGAGAGAAAGGCGGGCTGTAGACGGCTTTGGTAAAAATAGCCTTCTTGTGGGTAAACCTGAGTACAAGCCTAGGCCTAAAAAGGCTATTTTGGTCGCGACACAAGTGGTTGAGCAGAGTCTTGATCTAGACTTTGACCTCATGGTGACCGACGTAGCACCGATCGACCTAATCCTGCAGCGGATGGGGCGGATGCACAGGCATGAGCGTGAGAACCGACCGCCGCACCTTGACGATCCCACTCTCTGGATAGCAGAGCCCCCCGTGGACGCTGACGGGATTCCTGATTTCTCGGCCGATTCGTGTATCTATTCTGAGTACATCCTCCTTAAATCGTGGTATGAGATTCTCCAAAGAGACACGATCCGCACACCGGAGGACATTGAGTATCTCATTGAGAGAGTCTACTCGCCATCTGTTGATATGGAGTTCAGCATTTCTCCTGCACAGCGTGATTCACTAGCCGAAGCCAAACGGAAGGACGATAAGCGGAGATCGGACGACGAAAAGCAAGCAAGAGACAAGCTTCTTCACAACCCGGATGCGGAGCTGTTATTTCTCGATGATCACCGTCTCGACTTGGCAGAGGATGATCAGGACGCTAGTCCGAAGCTTCAGGCTGCTACCCGCCTGTGTCTGCCTTCGGTGCAAGTCGTTTGTGCGTACCAACAGCCAGACGGCCGTCTTTCGCTGGATGCTGATGGCAAAGATCTCATCGAGACCGATTCAGTCCCTTCGCTTGAAGATGCTAAGAAACTCTTGCGGAGATCAGTGACTTTGTCGTACCCAGGAGTAGTGCGTGCTTTACGGGAAAAGCCTGTGCCTAGTGGTTGGAAGCGCAGTGCTTTGCTTAGGAACCATCGACTTATTGGCTTTGTGGGTAATGCATACGAGATCGACGGATGGCAACTGGAGTTGAATGAGGAACTCGGGATAGTCATTCACAAGTGAACGGAGGTGATAGGCAGAACATGAGATACACGTTTAACCTCGTGGACAGGCAATGGATTCCCTGTGTCACGACGTACGGCAGGAGAGTGGAACTTGGACTTAGGGAACTGTTTCGGAGGGTGCATGAGCTGCGGGAGATCAGGGGTGATTCGCCTCTAGAGACGATTTCTCTCTACAGGCTTGTGCTAGCGGTACTGCACAGAGTGTATGGACCACGCACTCTTGGTGAATGGTCTAGCCTGTGGAATGCTGGCAGAGGGGGATGGGACCTCGAGCGGCTAGATGACTACCTAAACAGGTGGTATGACCGGTTTGACATCTTCGACAATGACCACCCGTTCTACCAGATGGTTGGGTTCAGTGCAAATCGGGAGTCTCCCGTATCAAGACTCTTTCAGGAGCTGGCCTCAGGCAACAACCCTACTCTGTTTGACCATTCTTACGATCACAGGGTGGAACCTAGGCATGCTTCAGCAGCAGCTAGAGCTCTTGTTGCTCACCAGACGTTCGCTCTTGGGGGAGGAAGGAGCCCGACGGGGTATACGAGAGACGCCCCTTTGGCCAGCAGCGTTGCAGTGCTGCTGACGGGAGACAATCTCTTCGAGACTCTCATGTTCAACCTAGTGAGATATGATCCCCTGAACAGCGAACCCATACCAGCGTTTGACGCAGACAGGCCTGCATGGGAACGGAACGACCCGATACTGCCTGCAGAGACTAGGCCGGTTCTTGGATATCTCGACCTACTGACGTGGCAGAGCCGGGCGATAAGGTTTATACCAGAGGGCGAGCCCACAGATCCATGGGTTTCTCGTCTCTACTACGGTCAGGGTGAAGTTCTAGACCTAGAGAATACTATCGACCCCCAGGTACCTCTAGTTAGGTGCAATAAAGATTTATCAAGGCTACGGCTTTTTCCGGAAAGAGCTGTTTGGCGAGACAGCACAGTTTTGATCGACATCAACTCATCGGATACTCAACCAGCCAAGGCCAGTAGCTGGGTAGCGACACTTCGCCGTGGAAGGATTCTTGACAGGACTCACCCTATTCGGCTTAGCGCCTACGGGATGGCGACAGGTCAGGCCAAAGTGGAGCTGTGGCGAGAGGAGCATATACCACTGTCCCTCGACTACTTAGAGGATCAGCAGCTCTTAGCCCGTCTTCGAGCGGAGCTAGCCAAAGCAGAGTCGGTCGGTGAGTCGTTGGACAACGCTCTGTTTGTTCTGGCGAAGTTCATAGTGTGTCCGGCGGCAGATGAACCGGGTGTGAAGTATGACAGGACAGTAGTAAGAAGAGTTGCAGACCAGTTCAACGCTGTGTCTCACTACTGGGCCAGCCTAGAGGTTCCTTTCTATAGCTTGGCTCTTGATCTCGTCGGTGACATGGAAGAAGCCATTCTGGAGTGGAATGCAAGTATCAAGAGATTGGCTTGGGAGGCTCTCGGCATTGAGCTGGATGGCGTTGAGCGGGACTCTCGAACTCTGAAGGCGTCTGTCAATGCCAGACGTGTCCTCGGTGCTGGGCTGGCTCGAGTACTAGGTAGGGAGGGAAGCTGACATGCGGTCCACTCAACTATCCGATGTTGATGAGAGGTTCATCAGCTGGCTTGAAGAGTTGTCAGTTAAGGCAAATGATGAAAAGACCACACCGCAGGAGAGAAGCCGAGCTCGAGCAGCTTTGGCAGCATTTCGGCGAGGACTGGGGAAGCCACCGGGATCTGCTGTTGAGATGCTCCGCTACATACCTTCGTACGTCTATTCAGGCGATCGAGGGGTTTACATGGATATCTACTTGCTAATAGCGTCGCTTTTCGCCTCGCATCCGGCCCTCGGAGGAACGGGGTCTATAGGGTCGACGCTTGCCGAGGTCCGAGCTGCTAGAGACAGTAATAGCATTGAAGCTCGTTTTGTCGCTTTGCTTAACTGTCATGATGATGAGCTCTTCAAACACCTTCGGTATGCTATCGCACTGGCAAAGTCAAGTAAGTCCCGTGTACCCGTCAACTGGCGTCAGCTGTTGGCAGACCTGAAGCAGTGGCGTCGCTCAAAGGACCAGGTCAGGCAACGATGGGCGCGGGACTTCTGGGGAAGGTCGCAGGCTGACAGTCAGGAAGAAGCGGACGAGGACCAACATATTGTTGTTGACAACCAATAAGGAAAGAGGGGTTGTTTGTAATGAAGGTTGAGCTGCACATCATACAGAGTTTTGCGCCTGCATGTCTTAATCGAGATGACACAAATGCTGTCAAGGATTGCGAGTTCGGGCTGCATCGCCGAGTGCGAGTGTCCAGCCAGTGTATCAAGCGTTCTGTTCGCACCAGTCCTGTATTCAAGGATAGAGTAGGAGAACACACCGCAGTAAGAACCAAGCTCCTTACCGAGCTGTTGAGTGAGCGGTTGATTGAGGCAGGGAAAGACGAGCAACAGGTGGGTCAGGTAGTCCCTTTGTTTGTCGGGCAGTACGTGGGGCTAGATGCGGATGGAAAGACTAAAGTCCTCCTTTACTTAGGAATGGATGAGATTCAGCGGATCGCAGACGGACTTCTCGCTGAGTGGGATAACCTCCTAGAAGCAGCTGTTAAGGCTCTTGATAGCGAGAATGGTAAGAGTGCTGCTGAGAAAGCGTCGAAGGTCTTCGGCAAGAAGGCAAAGGAGATTCAGGCAGCAGCAATGGGAGCAACTAAAGCGGTTGATATAGCTTTGTTCGGCCGAATGATAGCAGAGGCTTCTGATCACAACGTGGATGCTGCTTGCCAGGTAGCTCATGCAATATCTACCCATCGTGCCAATATGGAGATCGACTTCTACACTGCCGTTGACGACATAAGCAAAGAATCGGGTGCAGGCATGATGGGTACTACGGAGTTTGCGAGTGCCTGCTTCTATAGGTATTCTCTCGTCGACGTCGATCAGTTGATCAAGAACCTGATGGGCGATAGGGACTTGGCTTCGAGAGCAGTCGAGGCCTACCTGCTCGCATCAATACTGGCAATTCCTACTGGTAAGCAGACCAGTACGGCTCCGCAGTCTCCCCCCAGTTTCGTTATGGTAGTGGTCAGGGAGTCTGGATTCCCCCAGTCGCTCGTCAATGCCTTTGAGAAACCCGTGTATCCAGGACAGAACAGAGGCGTGGTACAGCAGTCTATCCTTAGGCTCGACGAGTACTGGGGTAGATCGGCGAAGATGTATGGGACAGACGGAATAAAGCTATTGGCGCATTGCACGCTTGAGGATGTGGCACTGAACAACCTGCACGGATCGGCAACTGAATCAATCTGGGAACTAGTGGATCAGGTTAGGGAGGCACTCGCATGAGTACTCTGTTGCTACGGCTGGTCGGTCCAATGCAGTCGTGGGGAGGACAGAGCCGATTTTACCAACGAGATACGGAGCTAGAGCCAACGAAGAGCGGTGTGCTGGGGCTCGTGTGTGCGGCCATGGGTATACCAAGGAGTAACGATGCCGCACTCACCGAACTCGCATCGCTAGGGATGGGTGTTAGAGTCGATCGCGAAGGGGTGGTCTGCAGGGACTATCAGACGGTCGGCGGCGGTAGCTGGCCCGGGCTGCAACGATATAGAGTGACCAAAGCCGGCGGCGGCTTGTATCCGCATCCGGTCGAATCCACACGTTACTATCTTTCAGATGCGGGTTTTCTCGTAGCTCTTGGCGGTCCTCGTCAGATCCTTGAGAAGGTACACGCTGCACTCAAGAATCCGGTCTGGCCGCTATATTTGGGCAGAAAGGCGTTTGTTCCTTCGGAGCCCGTATGGCTCCCAGATGGGGTCTTGGACCTTGAACCGATGGATGCGCTAAGCTCGTATGAGTTCATCGCAACACCGAGGCGGAGGGGAGGACAAGACGGGGGCCAGCTCAGATTGCGGGCGGTCCTGGAATGCGCACCGAATGAGGGGCAGCCACGTATGGATCAGCCGGTCTCGTTTTCGTTGGGGCGTAGGCAGTTCGCGGTGAGATACGTTAAGACCCAATGGATCGATGCCAAGCACTTGACGAAGAGGACCCAGAATCCGTGAATAGACGGGGGGTGAGCGAGCATGTATTTATCGAAGCTCCTGTTGAACCCGACTAATAGCAGGGTTCGAGAGGACTTGAGCGACTGTCAGAGGATGCATAATACCGTGATGAGCGGCTTTCCAAGTAGTGGAGAGAGCGATGGAGTGGCTAGAAGCAAATACAGTGTGCTCTATCGGATTGAAGCTAATGACCGTGAGCAGTCAATCGTGCTGCTTGTACAGTCGGCAGTTCGTCCATACTGGGATCACTTAGTCGCAAATGGGTATCTCGCTGCGTCAAGTTTGGGAGAAGAGAATCCGGCGGTTAAGTGCAACGACGAGCAGATCTCTCCCATAACTGACGGCATGGTTCTTCGATTTCGCCTGAAGGCAAATCCAACGAAGAAGGTCGGTACGTCCAGCAAGACCGACAGACTGTCAGGGGCACCCAAGAATAACGGCCGAAGAGTCTTCATTGAGACTCCAGACGCGCAGATCGATTGGTTGGTCAGAAAGGGGAGAATATCCGGATTCGAGCTACTTGCTGTCAGCGTCAGCCCAGGGGTTCCAGATGTTGCCGTGGGTGGACAGACTACCGAAACGGGGCTTAAGCGTATTGGCGATGTACGAGATAAGAGTAGTCTTGCTGTTAAGACACATCGGCTCACGTTTCGCGGGGTTGTTTTTGAAGGTCATCTCAAGGTGACCGACGAGAAAGCGTTTAAAGCAGCTCTTATCAAAGGCATAGGGAGCGGAAAAGCATACGGATTTGGTTTGCTATCAGTCGCACCAGGCGGTAGATGATACACTGGTTGGGAATTGTCTATCCACTTATGTAATGAAGTGCCGGAAGTTTTGTCCCTCGCAGTCATCGGGAGTCCAAAAAGGGTGAGGCCATCACGTTGGTCGGAGTGGACTGTATCGGAATTTGGTGGCCTGGGTGGCCTCGTCAGGATCCCTACTCTTCTGGGGATGGATCGTTGATCGGATTCTCGCGACGTGCGACTGGTCCCCGCTCGCGTGGGGGTGGACCGTGCAACAGGTGTTGTGTTCTAGCAGCGCAAGGGTGATTCCCCATAAGTGTGGGGGCGAGAAGCAATGCCCGGGCTCTGAGACTAGCTGTTCCTCAAGCTTGAAGAAAGCTAAGAATCGACGGGCATTGCTTCTGAGGTGTTGCTCGAGCCTTGTGTGTAACAGGAGTCGGAGATACAGTCGCAGGGTCATTGGCTGAGTGCAAGAGACCAAAGGCGGCTTAAGTGAGTGCTGGCGCGTCTGACCGCCTTGGGTGGAAGCAGATTCCACCTATCAAGGTGCTTAAATCGGGACTCGGATAGGCCTAGGCGAATACCAGAGAAACTCGGGGGCGTAGATCTGTATACATATTTAGGTAATACGCAGCTAATTCAGTGTGATCCCCACGCGTGTGGGGGTGAACCGGCAGGGCCAACGTTTTCATCCCTATGACATACGTGATCCCCACGCGTGTGGGGGTGAACCGGTTCCGGGAACCGTACCGCACTCGCGGAGAATGTGATCCCCACGCGTGTGGGGGTGAACCGCCCGACAAAAAGCCCTGCAGGAGATTATCACCGTGATCCCCACGCGTGTGGGGGTGAACCGAGGCCGTTGAAGCCTTTGAGGAAGCACTTTGGGTGATCCCCACGCGTGTGGGGGTGAACCAGTAATAGCAAGCTTTGTCGGCAGGAATAAGGAGTGATCCCCACGCGTGTGGGGGTGAACCGGTCTCCCTCTGCGTCGTAGATCGGTATGGATAGTGATCCCCACGCGTGTGGGGGTGAACCGTGTAGACCGACAGAAAAGAGCCCGACATTGCGGTGATCCCCACGCGTGTGGGGGTGAACCTCTACCAGGACACTCAGCTCAAGGCGAGTGGTTGTGATCCCCACGCGTGTGGGGGTGAACCGCTCCAGGGGTATTGGATCCTAGAGATCAGCGAGTGATCCCCACGCGTGTGGGGGTGAACCGGTTCCCGAACCATTCGGCCAGATCAGAGATTTGTGATCCCCACGCGTGTGGGGGTGAACCGGCTAAGCCGGTGATAGTGTACGGCTTTTTTTGGTGATCCCCACGCGTGTGGGGGTGAACCGCTGATGTGAGAGAGTTGATCCTCTTTCAACTTGTGATCCCCACGCGTGTGGGGGTGAACCGTATTCATCTGTCCTTGGCATTTCATCACCTCGGTGATCCCCACGCGTGTGGGGGTGAACCGAGATCGAGAGTGGTGCAGCTACTACAAAAGGCGTGATCCCCACGCGTGTGGGGGTGAACCGTTAGTTGGTAATCCAAAGAAAATCCATAAATTGTGATCCCCACGCGTGTGGGGGTGAACCGATGGCAGCCATTTGCGGAACCGCTGCCCGGCTGTGATCCCCACGCGTGTGGGGGTGAACCGTAGATGCGCCGATAGCCATGCTTCTCCCACAAGTGATCCCCACGCGTGTGGGGGTGAACCGCCCTTCGCCACCTCCTTCGTGGACGGGACGAGGTGATCCCCACGCGTGTGGGGGTGAACCGTCGATTAACCTGGGCAAAGCTCGTCAAATCGGTCGTGATCCCCACGCGTGTGGGGGTGAACCGCGAACACTGGGGGAAGAGCGCCTGGAAAAAGCGTGATCCCCACGCGTGTGGGGGTGAACCGAGGAATGCCGCCGTGTGGTCTGGGTGAAATACGTGATC
>Ga0209537_1004294_pt1 | contig 12242 bp, 10 predicted proteins | sample BioPla4DNA1_FD_187698 | JGI IMG/M metagenome (GOLD analysis project Ga0209537, IMG submission 187698) | Biogas fermentation microbial communities from Germany - Plant 4 DNA1 (SPAdes) (version 2) | ecosystem: Engineered > Bioreactor > Anaerobic > Digestate | place: Bielefeld, North...
GAAGAGCAAAAACAAATCAATGATCAAAGCAATATTGCGTATATCAGATAAGCTTATTGATAACTGAGGAATTTACACACTAATCTGGACTTGATCCCCGAATTTTGGGAACAATTGCAGGAAATTAGAGTAATCATACGAATCTATGTATTATATATGTTTTACACGTTTGTTATAACTTTTGAGTTGTAAGTGTAGATAACCTAGGTATTATTAAAGTAAATATGACTTCCGCATATGAAGATACTGGCTACTGAAACTGTATTAAAACAAGCGGAATCAATCGCGGAAGAGTTGATGCAAGAGCACATAGTAAAAGTTTAATACCCCATGGTTGATTCTGCATTTTTTGGCAATCTGAAGTGATGATCTGATGTCTGCTGTGGGGGAACCTTTTGGCTAGAACAGTTGACGCCAGTTATCGCTATTCGTTATTAATTATTGAAAGGAGGTTGGTTATATGCATAACAAGATCATCAGGCTAGCCATGTTTATTACAATTATTTTCTTGTCACTTTCGGTTTTTGCTAATAATCAATGGACTACATCTGTTTCAAAAGATGAAATGACTGAGGCGGAGACGTGGTACGCATTTTCGCCGTCAGTTGGACCAGTGAAGAAAATGAGCTTCCCATATGGAGACACAAAGGCTTGGTTAGGAATTGGTTGTGATGGCGAGGACGAATGGGTTTATGTTGGGTTTACTGTTTCTCCAAACTTAACTGGCACTACGACGAGAGATGGATACGATCTTATTTATACGCGAATAAAGTGGGATGACCAAATCGAGGATATAACACTGACACAGAGTTGGGGCTCGAAGTTCTTACATTTTACGGATGACGAATCTGTAATTTCTAAGATTGCTAAATCAAAATCTGTTTTGTTTGAACTTAACTGGTATGGCGAGGGGAAAGTTTACTTTCGTTTTCCTCTGGATGGTTCTGCTGCTGCTATTAACAAAATACGTAATGCCTTTACTTCTCAGAAATAGTCAATTACATCTTTGTCCAAGTTTTACATTGAATAGTATAAGGAGTAGTGATCAAAAATTAATTATACAGGATAAATTTGAACACATTTACATAAAGCTGGAACGATAATTGGATCTTGTAGAAATTCGGGCTGTGGTAGCGGCGTTCTTCAATGATTGCCATGTGCTTGAGATTGCATACGATACTGGATATTGGAAAGTGGTTATCTCCTCCACGGCGGTATAAAGTCCTGTTCTAACTGGAACAGGGCTTGTTTCTTGATTTGATGTTCGATCTTTTTTACTGGATATAATTAATATTACGGTGCCACCCGGTTTTAGTCTTTGAGGAAGTGGTTGTTTTTGATAAAGTAGAAAACAAGTCAACCGATCATCCCCGATATGAGTTTGACGATGGATTGGCCTTGAAGTAATATAGATATCAAGATATCTTTGCTAAGTACATGAATGACGCCGCTTTTCGGACTGATATTTCTGAGATTTTAATGGAACAGGTTTATTACGGAATTAGAGAGAACAGGTAAGCTCATTATTTAAGGAACATATTGATAATAAGGGATTACGCTTTACCGGAAGAGATAGCGAGGTGAGAGAGGTGAAAATATGGGTAAGATGCGCCTGTTTATCGAGAAGTACCAAATATTCCTCTTTTTCCTTTTTTCAACGCTCTTGGGATACTGGCCATGGTATATTTATGGTGAACCCGGTTGGTTCATGTATGGAATGCCTTTGACCGGGGTTGTGCTAGTCGGGATTACGCAAGGCAAAAAAGGTATTAAAGAGCAACTGAAATCTGCGGTCCGGATAAAGGCCAAACCCCGTCATTATTTGGAAATACTAGGAATTCTCATCTCAGTATGTTTACTTACCTTGCTCATATCGTATTTATTGTTTGGGGATGTTCCCACCTTTAAGATGATCAGGAAGGAGCCGCATCTAATCCCTCTGCTCTTTTTGGCAATATTGTTTGGTGGTCCCATATTGGAAGAAGTATTCGGTCTTCGTGGCTATGTGCTGCCGGTATTGTTGAGAACAAAATCCCCGTTCATAAGCTCAATAATTGTCGGGGCATATTTTGGCGCTTGGCATTTAGTGGAGTTTTACCGGCCCGGTTCTTCTCAATACGCTATTGGCCTTAAGTATTACCCTTTGTTTATCATTACTGAAATTAGTTTTTCGATTATAATGACATGGTATTACATAAAGAGCAATAAGAATCTGTTTTTGGCAGGGGTTTTTTTCCACTGGATGATGAACAATAGTAGTGTCATCTTTCTGACTGATATAACCCTGACGGGGATGGAATCTGCTCCCAAGATGAATCCCCATTATTTTTTAGTCCAATCAGTAATAATCTCTTTGCTTGCGGTGGTCTTTGTTGTTAAAGGAAAAATGCACATAAATCTTGAAGCCTTACGGTAAGGCCGGGGTTCGATTCCATCAAAAAAGTGAGGTGAAAAGAATGGACGCTGACAGTAGTAATGGCACACCTTTAGGCCGAAGCCATCGTGAATGGACTTTTGCTACCGCAGCGTCCACTTTTCATTGAGGCTTCAGCCTGATTGTGTCTTACTCCTGTTCTAAAAGGGAAACGTATTACTGATCTGTGTTTAGCACCTACAGAAAGGAGAAAAGACCAATGGCGGAAGATTATATTAACCTGAAGAAAACCGTTCTTACGCTGATTGGGGAGAAAAGCTTTCAGCGCTTAAGGGATATTCTGGCCACCATGCAGCCGGCAGATATTGCTGCGCTCTTTAGCGAACTGGCGGAAAAAAATTTGCCCTTGGTTTTTCGCTTGTTACCGAAGGATCTGGCCGCGGAGACCTTTGTCGAGATGGACAGCGACCTGCAACACCTTTTGATCCAAGGCTTTTCCGATGCCGAGCTGCAGGAGGTTGTCAACGAGCTATACGTGGATGATGCGGCGGCGCTAATCGAAGAGATGCCGGCCAATGTGGTTAGGCGTATTCTCCGGCAGGCTGATCCGGAAACCCGCTGGCAAATTAATGAGATCCTAAAATACCCGGAAGATTCGGCCGGGAGCATTATGACAACGGAGTTTGTCAGTCTCCGTGCCCACATGTCTGTGGCCGATGCGATCAAACGGATCCGTCGACAAGGATTTGATAGCGAGACCATTAATGTTTGCTATGTGACGGACGATGGCAGGCGGCTGATTGGGGTTGTTTCCATCCGCACGCTTATTTTAGCCGATGAAAACGACCTGATTGAAGACATAATGAACCGCTATGTGGTGTCGGTGGGGACCACCGAGGACCAGGAGACGGTGGCGAAAATGTTCGCCAAGTATGACTTAACCGTGCTTCCGGTCGTCGATGGCGAAAAGCGGTTGGTTGGGATTGTCACCGTCGACGACGCCCTCGACGTTTTACAGGAGGAGACCACCGAGGACTTTGAAAAGATGGCGGCGATTACGCCGAGCGACCGGCCGTATTTAAAAACATCTGTTCTGGAGATCTGGAAAAGCCGTATTCCTTGGCTGCTGGTTTTAATGATTTCGGCTACTTTTACCGGGCTGATTATTAATTATTTTGAAGATGCATTGAAGACTTATGTTTTGTTGACGGCTTATATTCCCATGCTAATGGATACCGGTGGTAATTCGGGTAGCCAAGCATCGATTACGATTATCCGCGGCCTTTCTTTGAATGAGTTGGAGTTTCGCGATCTTTTTCGGGTTGTTTGGAAAGAGTTTCAGGTTGCCATTTTGGCCGGCGTTACCTTGGGAGTTTTCAATTTTGCCAAACTCATGCTCTTTGATCAAGTTAGTCTCATGGTGGCCTTAGTGATCTGTTTAACCCTGATGATAACGGTCTTTGTGGCAAAATTGACTGGATGTATCTTTCCAATGCTGGCACAGAGGGCGGGTTTTGATCCGGTGGTGATGGCCAGCCCCTTCATCACGACGATTGTGGACGCGCTGTCATTATTGATTTATTTCCGGATCGCCACTACGATGCTGGGGATTTGATGAATTAAGTGCCATGGAAAGAAGCGAAGATGAGTTAAAGGCGGAAGAAAAGAGATGAATTGGGAACGCGCCGGTTTAACCGGCGCGTAATTTTGTTGGTGCTAGTTGGGAGGACAAGACGACTGGAGATTGGGATTACACAATTCGGTTAAGAGGAAAAAGCACGTAAACCAAAGAGATCACCGCAGGAATGATGTTCCCGGTGTAAGAGCCAGACCATGAAAAGACCCCAGATAAAATTAGAGGAGACGGTCTCGATTAGGTGGGTAAGGCGCACAGTGGCGCTGGGCATCAAGGGATTTTCCAAAATCAACGCAATGTTTTGCGGTAAGCTTAAGTAAGCGCCAACCAACAATGCGGTCCACCAGGGATTAAGCTTTGAACCACGGATTACCGGTGCCATACACAATACGTATAGCAGGGCGCGCAGGATCTGCAGGACAAACAAACGCGAATTACATAGCGTATTAATGGTATGTTCAAAGAAGGGTAAAGCGGGCCCGGGCTGTCCATAATAGGCGCGTAACACCGGATTCTGCCAGGCGATAAAATATCCGGCGAGCCAATACAGAAGTAAATAAGCAGCGACAACGGTGATAAGCTTCCAAAGCCACTGGCGAAGAGGCATAACCGGTTTGGGTGTAGTGTCAACGGTGGAAGCATTCTTACCTAGGAGCCAGACCGCTAGAGGAATGAAGAAGAATGCCGGTGGAATTCCCATTAAAAACAGGCCTGGGAGCGTTTGGGCGTCGACGGTGCTGGTCGCAAGAGAAAGAAAATACCAGGATTCAAGCTGTACCACAAAGGTTGCGGCACCGTAGTAAGACAGGGCTAAAATCAGCGCTAGTTTCCAGCCTCCCCAGCGCGAAGTCTGGATCAATGGGATGATAATCATCAGGTTGACCAGGGCAATAAGCAGCAGGCCGCTGGTGGGGGCGACCAGTCCCGGTTCGGAGACGGCCGTTTCGGATCCAGCCATACCGGAGACGGCGGCCTCCGGTACGGAAACAAACAGTGCGCCCATTACATAAAAAGCGAGAAACAAGAAGTATAACAAAACCAAACGGGGGATAAGTTTGGATACTGGTCGTGGAGAAGCCAATAATATCTACCTCCTAGTTTGAAACTGAATAGTTGCTTTACCTTCAAAACCAATTATATTTTGGCCGCCCTCAACTGTCATCAGCCGAAAGGTTGAGAGCGGCTACAAAAAAAGACTGATTCTCTCAGTCTTTTGGAAATTCAACGCGAATTATTGTTCCTTTTCCAGGAGCGGTCTGTAAACGGAAAACACCCCCGTTATCTTGGGTCCGGGTTTTCATATTCAGCAAGCCGTTTCCTTTTTTTATGTTCTTCGGATCGAAACCGATGCCATTGTCCTCGATCTTCGCTTCGACCCGTTTCTCGCTTTCCAGCAAGGAGAGGTAAACTCGATTGGCCCTAGCGTGTTTCCGGATGTTGGCGAAAGCCTCCTGTACGATCCGGTAGACCGCTATTTCTTGCGCGGAAGTGAGACCAGCCACATAATCCAGGTCCAACTCAACTTCAATTTGCCGATGCCAGGAAAACAATTCGGCATTAACCCGTAAAGCCTCGGCTAACCCCTGGTTTTCCAAAAGCGTGGGGCGTAGCTCTAGGATCAGCGCTCTGAGTTCGCTCAGGGTCAATCCGGCCGTTTTCTCTACAAGTTCGATTAGGCTCCGTGCTTCGTTTGGGATCTCTGTTGCTTGAAGGTATTTTTTCAACGTATGGCAGGAATAAATAATGCCGTGGATCCCCTGGCAGATCGAATCATGAAGTTCTCTTGCCATGCGATTGCGCTCTTCCATGACCGCTAAAGCCTTTGATTTTTCTGCTAATTCCTGTTCTTTTTTGGCTAAATCAGCGAGTAAACGGTTTTGGCGTGAAAGGTGTTTAACTTTACCGCCTAACTTCGCATAGAAGTACTGAATAGCTCCGGCAATTCCGCCAAATAAACAGCCCAGCAAGATATACCAGATCGAATGGGATAAAAGTGCTAAGAGCTTTTCAAGATAACCGGTGAGCAAAGCAAGAAGAAAAGCAAGGACAAAGAAGGCGGCGATGGTGCTAAGATAGCTTAAACCCATGGCCAAGCCCTCGTTTTTTCGACTAAGACGTTTAAAGAGTTTATCCATGATCAGCCCGATGACACCGCCGCAACCGGAGAGGAGGGCGCAAACCAAAGAGACGACGGGCAAAGGAAGGGGGAACTCGGTTCCTTGTGCTAAAAAAACGACGACAATGAAGGAAGAAAAGAAGGTGCCGACTGTTGCCGCGAACAAAAATACATAGAGGACTTGCACGCCGCTCTTTTTTTCCCTGGTCGCTTTTTTTGGTGGGATCTTCATTGTTGTCTCTCCTGTTAAAAAAATACTAGTCCGTCATGCTCCCGGCGCTCCGGGCACCGAAAGTGAATGACAGTTGGTCACTCGCCCCACATTGCATTAATTCACGGCGTGAAGCTAATGGCGTTGGCGGGTGTGACTTGGTGTTGGCCAGCGTGGACGACTACTTGCTTTCAAACCAGCCCATCTTGGAGGCGTAGAGGGCGGCTTGGGTACGCGATTTGACCTGTAATTTTCCAAAAATATTGGCCACATGGGTCTTTACGGTTTTTTCACTAATGAATAACCTTGCCGCGATTTCTTTGTTGCCCAATCCTTCCGTAATTAGGGACAAAACCTCCATTTCGCGTTGGGATAACTCTTCTGCGTTCAGCCCATGCTGATCTGTTTCTTCTTGCTGGAGAAGGTTAAGGAGCGCTGCCGTCACCTGCGGCTCGAAATAATGTCCGCCCGTCATCACTGCTTGGATGGCTGCGCTTAATCGATCCGGACTGGCGTCTTTTAAGAGGTACCCATCGGCACCGGCCTGTAAAGAGGGATAAACCTTTTCCCATCCGGCAAAACTCGTTAACACCAGCACCTTAACCGTTGGAAACTGGGCTTTGATCTGTTGGGTCAACTCCACCCCGTCCATCACCGGCATCTGTAAATCAAGCAAGACTAAATGGATAGTATCTTCGGTTAATATCTTTAAGGCTTCAATACCGTTGCCAGCCTCCTTAACCAGCGTTATTTCGGGGATTGACTCTAAGAAAAAACGCACCCCCTGCCGGAAAAGCGGATGATCATCCACCACCAGGATTTTAAAATCCGCGGGTAACATCCCCTAGTCACCACCATTTTTGGTTCTATCTATGCTAAATGGTTCGCGACATTCTTGCCATCTTCCTTTATGTATTACTGTTCGGCATCATTAAGTATGGAACTTATCGTTCAGGTTGTGTTACAATTGGCAGGAAAAGTAATTATTAGCAATAAAGTACTCGGCGTAATCTTGTGTATCGCCGGATTGATCTTGATCAACAAGTAGCGGCCCATGTTGGCTAGGCGAGTTGCTCACGCCAGTTACTTTAAACTTCCGAAGCGCAATAAAGTAAATCAGGGTGAGTCGATTATGTCCTACAAGAAAATTTGAAGCTTGGTGATTAAATACTAATCCCTGTTCACGTCGGAACAGGGATTAAAAATGTCATTCTTCTAAGGAAGGATAAAGTTTAAGAACAAGAGGGTTTCCCTGGAACCTCTCCACTGGTCGGATACAACCGTTTCTTTTGGCACTGTTCCCGGAGAAGCCCGGCGAGAATATTTCGGATCTGTTTGCGCTCCGGGGTAGGATGATGGATCAGATTATCCACTTCCAGCGGATCGCGGGTTAAATTATACATCTCATATTGGTCCGGGATGGGTATGTTACTCGGTGGATCAATTTGGCAACCGGGATTGAAGGTCTCAGCGACTGGGCCTCTGTACGGAAACTGCTCACGGCGGCCGGAGACGGTCTGGAATTGCGGGTTCGCAAAGTAACGGGAGTATTTCCAGATTTCCTTGGCTCCATTTGGACCGGTCGGCAAGGCAGCAATGACGGTTTCGACCGAATTGGGTTGGACCACGGCATGATAGGGGACCCCAAAAGCGCTGACCTGGTTAAGACCCTTCGTCACGTTATCGTCAGTCATGAAGTAAAGCGGTTCGTCAGCCCCTTTGAACTCTTTTTTTCCGCGGAGCAGGGGAGTAAGATCCCTGCCGACTAGGGGGAGGACTTCCGTATGGGTTCTGCTTAATTGTGTTTGGATTTTTTCCGCATCTAAGCCCGCCATGCCGAGGAGGGTGGGGAGAAGATCGACATGACTGGTCAACATGGCTGTTGCGGCTGGCTTTTCGAAGAGAACCGGATTATGGATGATTAGCGGAACATGGATTGCTTCTTCGTAAGCCTGGTACCATTTTTGGAACAGCCCCCCATGCGCACCAAGGAGCTCGCCGTGATCAGAAGTAAAGACCACGATGGTGTTATGATAAAAAGCCGATTCCATCAGGGCGTTTAGGACTTTGCAGATTTGGCGGTCCGCTTCCAATTGCAGACTATAGTAAAGTTGCCGGTAAAACAGCGTATCCTCCAGCGGCTGCAAAGCAAGGGGATAAACGTTGCGGTAACTAAACTGGGCGATTGGCTTGGTGGACAAGGATTCGGTGGCGGTTGGGGCTGGTGGAATAAAGGGTACAGAAGGGTCAACTTTAAAAGCAAATTGGGCCGATGCACGGGTAACCGCGCCAAAGATGGCAATATCATGGGGGTTGACAAAGGAGGAGACGATGAACCAGGGTTTAACCGGTTGTCCCTCCTTTTTTCGGTACTCCTGATCTAACTTTTGAATCAAGGCGACGGTTTGCTCCGCGTAGACCGGATCGCGGCCGCTGACGCCGGTTGCAGCGGAAGAACCGGAGTTTCTAGGGTTGGCACCGTGGGGTTCGGGTCCGACCCAGCCGTCGAAGCCAAAAGCAGTAAGGACGTTTGCCTTTATGTATCGTTCCTCGTCTGATGGGATTGGGACGCCGTTATCCGGATTGTAAGTGAGGTAGGCGTTTTTGGTTCCAGGGATGAGAATGTCGGCGGCGGAGACATGCCATTTTCCTTTCCAATAGGTTTGGTAACCGGCCGTACGGAAATAATCGCCCATGGTCGGGACCGTACTGGGATCTAACCAGAAAACGTCCGGATCATAGGGTCCCTTGGCCGCGCCGACGGTTTGGGTCACGCCGTGGAGAGATGGGTATTGCCCGGTATAAATTGTGGCGCGGCTGGGGCAACAGGCGGTACTGCCCGTATAGTGGTTTTTAAACGTGAAGCCATGCTTCGCCAATATGGTTTGGGCTTTTAGATATTCCTTTTGCCAAGCCCTTAATTCTTCGGTGTCATAGACGGTGGGGTAACGCTGCTGATCGACCATAATAAGTAGAATATTGGGCTTTGTGGAGAAGGAGGGTTTCGCCGGCGGGGAACTAATCGATTGATTCTGCATTGGTCTCACCTCTCCAATAACATATGCGTCATCCGGAGGAATTGTAAGCGGTTACCATGGAAATAATGGATGAAGAAGAATAAGCAATATTTTGCTTAAAAAGACGAAAACAGAAAGGAGAACAAGTTCGGCCAGGAGAAATTGTTTCAGCATCTTAAGTAATTTTGGAGGGATCAACGATGCAAGAAGGAAAAACCCTTAATAATTTGATGGCGGCTTTTGCCGGGGAGTCCCAAGCCAACCGGAAGTATCTTGCTTACGCGAAAAAAGCGGAGGCGGAAGGGAAGCACAATGTGGCTAAACTATTCCGGGTGACCGCCGACGCGGAAACGATACACGCGTTTAAAGAGTTTGAGCTGGCGGGGAAGCTCGGTTCGACCAGTGAAAACTTAAAGGATGCAATCGACGGTGAAACCTATGAATTTAAGGAGATGTACCCGGAATTCTTGAGTGTTGCGGAGGAAGAAGGGAATAAAGCGGCGGCAAGGGCTTTTAAGTTCGCCTTAGAGGCGGAAGAAGTCCACGCTAAACTCTTCCAGGAAGCACTTGATAATTTGGAAGAAACGGAAGAGGTCTTTTATTATCTCTGCCCGGTCTGCGGCAATATCGAAAAATCCGTACCGGAAAAGTGTTTTATCTGCCAAGTACCAGGGGAGAAATTTATAAAGTATTAAGGGAAATGTCTTATAAGAGGCAGATTAGCTGCGCCGGATTGACCGGCGCTTTTTATTAGTTCGTAAATAGGCACAGCGGTTACTTTTGCTTACAGGACTGAAATTATTTTCTGTATTAAAAAAAGATCACCCGAGAAAGAGGAATTCGAGCGCAGAGCAATAATATTATACTTATTCCATAACCAAAATGAGGAAAGGAAGGGGATGTAATGGCGAAGTATAACTGCGTGTTCTGTGATTTCGTTTATGATGAAGCAGCCGGTTATCCCGATGACGGAATTGCGCCGGGGACGAAATGGGAGGATGTGCCCGAAGATTGGACCTGCCCCGTATGTGGCGTCGGTAAAGAGGAATTCGAGCTCGCCGAATAGTCGAAGAGGCGACGGGCAACGGGATGTTAGTTAGGGAGTAAAAGGCATGGAGGAGGGGGTTGACGGACAAGGCAACCCCCTTTGTTATTGTGTTCAAATCCTTCGGTTGATGGCTGCGGCTACCGCTTTTAACTCTTCAACCAAGAGGGTAAATTTATCCGGACGGAGGGATTGGGGCCCATCGCATAAGGCCCGGGCCGGGTCATTGTGTACTTCAATGAGTAGACCGTCCGCCCCCGCGGCCACCGCCGCTTTCGCTAGAGAATCAACATATTTCCATGTTCCCGTGGCGTGACTTGGGTCAACGATAATGGGAAGGTGGGACAGTTCCTTTACGACTGGAATTGCACTGATGTCAATTGTATTTCTGGTGGTTGTTTCAAAGGTGCGGATGCCTCGTTCGCATAAAATGATATTGGGATTGCCGGAGGAGATGATGTATTCGGCAGCCATCAACCATTCCTCAATTGTGGCCGATAGTCCTCTTTTCAGTAAAATCGGTCTGCCGCTGGCACCCGCTTCCTGGAGCAGACGGAAATTCTGCATATTTCTAGCCCCAATTTGCACGATGTCCGCATATTTAGCAACGAGTTCCACATCACGGGTATCCACGACCTCAGTGACAATCTTCAGTCCCGTTTCCTTACGGGCGATCGCCAACATTTTGAGCCCTTCTTCTTCGAGTCCCTGAAAGGAATAGGGGGAAGTACGGGGCTTATAGGCACCACCACGAAGAATTTTCGCGCCCGCTTCTTTTACTTTATGGGCGGTTTCATAAAAGACTTGTTCGTTTTCGACGGCGCAAGGCCCGGCCATAATGACAATTTCCTGACCACCGATGGTTATATCATCGATTTGGATGGTGGTTTTGGTCGGTTTCAGTTCTTTACTTGCCAGTTTGTAGGGCTTCATGATGGGCACGATGTCTTCCACCCCGGGCATGTTGGTGATTAATTGGGTGTTCAGTAATCTTCTGTCCCCAACCGCGCCGATGACGGTTTTTACTTCACCGTAAATGGGATGGGTTTTAAACCCCAGACTGCTCAGCATCTCCTCTACCTGTTGGATTTGCTCTTTTGTTGCTCCTGGCTGCATGACAATGATCATTTTACGTACCTCCTTCTTTAACCAGTTTTACCCTTTAATTATTAAACCACCTCGAAAACAATGGTCGGCCTGTTCGTAAGCCTTTAAAGAAAAACGCCCCGCTCCATTTTTATCCTTTATTTGTTCCATTTTTGGCCAGCGTGGGCGACCAGCGACCACTTAAATAAAAAACTCCTCATCCCTGATCGGGACGAGGAGTTATAATCCACGCGGTACCACCCAAGTTGAATCCTAACTAAGGAAACCACTCTAAGCATGCGGGAAAAATTACCGTATAGGGAATTCTTCCGATATGCCCTCCTTTGATAACGGTCGGAGAAACCCGTCGCAGCCTAATAACAATTTTGCTGTATTCAGCCTGCAGCTCCAGGGAGAACTTCAGTACAAATCATTTTACCGGGCTTCCACCAACCCCGGCTCGCTGGAAAAACTTTTTATACCTACTTTTCCCCTTCATTGCCTTTAATGATTATATAGTTTTTGCGTATTATCCAAAATTTTAATGGAAACTGGCTTGGTTGTCAATCATAAATTTTATGGTGTAGCCATTTTGTGCTCATGGTCGTGGTCGGGTTTTGCGCCAAAGCCACCGCGTTACACGGGAGGAAATAAATCTGTCAATAGTCTATGAAAATGTCAGTAAAAAGCCTTAGTTTTATTCCGTGAAAATGTCACCATGGGTTTTTTGCAAGAATTAGATTTCCACGTACAAGAT
>Ga0209537_1004296_pt1 | contig 12237 bp, 17 predicted proteins | sample BioPla4DNA1_FD_187698 | JGI IMG/M metagenome (GOLD analysis project Ga0209537, IMG submission 187698) | Biogas fermentation microbial communities from Germany - Plant 4 DNA1 (SPAdes) (version 2) | ecosystem: Engineered > Bioreactor > Anaerobic > Digestate | place: Bielefeld, North...
CGCTGCCTGGTTCATTGTCTGCAATCATCATGTAAAGAGCTATGCCGGCAAGCATGGTACTTTTACCATTCTTACGGCCAACCATGAATAAGGTTTCCCGGTACTTCCTTAAGCCTGTTTCCACATGAATAAAACCAAACAAGGCGGATATATAAGCCTTTTGGAATAGTTCCAATGTAACCGGCTTTCCCGCCCATTCCCCTTTAGAATGCTTTGCAAACTGTTCTATAAAGCGAATAGGCTTGGTTGCGCGGCTCTCGTCAAATATGTACCCGCCTGTAGGCTTTTTTATATCATCAACAAGCTTCTTATATTGCTTCTTAACCCTTGCTGAAACAATGCGCTTGCCCTCTAATATCTCGTTGTAATACTGTTCTATATAGTTCACTATCTCACCGCCCCTAATTAGCCTTTATAAACTCATATAAGGCGTTTTCTTGTATGTCCTGTTCTACTTTAGGCAATAGGTCGGTAAGCTGCTTATAGAGCAAACTATAACGCTGTACTGTGGTATTATAGGCCTTTAGTGCCGGGCTTTCTCTCATAAACTCCTGTTTGCCTTGCTTAAACAATTCAACTGTACCGGTTTCTTTTATCTGTTCCTTAAGCTCGTCCAGGGTTAAAGTCATAAAGGTAAGCTCTTTTATTAAGCTTTCAGCTATCGGCTTTTTATCTTCCGGTACTTGCTTTAATATCTTGTTAAACTGTCTTTTGATTTTGGATAATTCCTTATCTCTGTCTATTTCCATGTATTTCACCGCCTTATTACTACCTGTTTAATAACTGTTTACCCCTCCCCTAATATGAAAACTCATGGAGGGGTTTTCAGAGGTGGGCACGTGGTATCCAGGCCGGCCACTCTTTTCATCAACCCCGGGGGGCTTTGATTAGATTGCCGTTTTCATCAAACATTAAGCCTTTTGCTGTTGTTTGCGTGTTTCCATGTATAGCTTGATGGCAATTATGGCATAAAGCCATTAAATTACTCCAATTTAACGTAATATTAACGTCATTTATGTTGTATGGTGTAATTGGTTTGATATGATGTACTACCCTTGCCATATCCCCACACCGTTCACAAATATAATTCTTACTGCTCATGTATGCTGCTTGTGTTTGTTCCCATTGCTTGCTATTGTAGAAGTTTCTTGCATAGTCCTTTGCCATGCTATCACCTTGCTTTTACTGTAATAGCTTTAAGTAAGCCGTCAATAGTCCTTTGCAGCTTCTCACTGTCTGCCTGCTCTGCGTTATACCACAACTGCAATATAAACTTACTGGCCGTTGTTACTAATGGCTCATGCTCCTGTTGTTCTGGCGTCATGCCTGTTGTTACTTCAATATATCCTGGGATAGCTTCAAGCAAAGATAATATGATTATGTCGTTGTCTGTGCCGTCTATCCTTAAATGTTCCCTGGCTTCTTCTAATGTCATATACTATCAACTCCTTATTAAAGTAAAGGGTACTGGCCTAATACCAATACCCCCTACAATATAGTTAGGTCTTAGCCTTCTGCGGCTGCTTCATAAAGCTTTACAAAGGCTTCTGCAACAATAGGCTTACAGTCTGCTATTGCCAAAGCTCTGTAATCAATAAGGCCACTTCTAAAGCTGCTTTCTCTGGATACTTCGATTACAATACCTTCTGCAAGGTTGTAACCCATGTAATTGAAGTTACCCAGGTAAATATCACCGTCGGCAATGTTATCATCAATTACAACCTCGCGGCCTAAAATGTAGCCAATGCTTTCATTCTTCGGATCCGCTATAAAGATAGGTCTGCCGTTGCTATCCACAATACCGTATACATGGGTATAAAGTGTTGCGTTATTCATAGCCCATTTTGCGCCCTGGCTGTAACCTCTCTTAAGCAATGCCATTGCTGCCACAAAGTCCGCATAGGTCGGAATATCTCCGTTTGCGTATTCAATGGCGTTTGTGTCTTTAGTCCAGGTAATGCTTTCAAGGCCTGTACCTTCGGTTGTGCCTTCACCGTTTACAAGAGCGTCGGCAATACATTCCAGTACGCAAGCGTTAAGCTCGTCTATGAGATACTTTTCAAAGGCGTCAATGCTCATTCTCTTTGCTGCTGCACTTATAGAGAATACCTTAAGGATCTCGTAACCGTTAAAGGATACGGTTGTTACTGTGGCTTTTTCGCTGTCTACCGCCTGGCCTTCTGTATGCCAACTTGCTTTGCTTGACGGTGTACCTACTGGTACGGCTATCTTTGTAGGTAAATTAAAGTTTCTACAAACGGATATTAAGCCGCCCATTTTACGCGCCTTGCTGATAACCTCGTTAAAGGTTGTCGTTGGCAATACTGCCGCTGCGTTGGATACGGTGTTAAATGTACTCGTTCTTTTCTCTGCTACTCCCATAGCACGCTTAAAAGCTGCGTCCTCAAGGCTGTTAAGCTGATGGCCTAAAAGCTGTTTGAAAAATGCGCTTCTATATTCCGGGCTTGCGAATACGTCGCCTTCTGTGGCTTCATAGCTTGCCCTGGTTTCAAAGCTTGCGCCGGTAATAGGGTTAAACTGCTGTGCCGGCTTCTGGCTTCTTTGCTCAATGTTCTCTTTGGCCTGCTTCAAGCCTTCAAGCTCAATATTAAGGCTTGCAATGTCGGCGTTTGGGTCTGTATCCACAACCTGTTTTATTTCCTTCGCTCTTTTCTCAATGTCCTCAATAGAGCTGTTCATATAATGGTTAAATGCTTCTTGTATAGTTTTAAATTTCATAATATTACACCTCTCTAACTAATATTTGGTTAATGCGTATCTTTGCGGCTGCCCTTAAAGGATCTTCTTTTATTTCCTTCATGGCTGTTCTGGCTTCAACGCTTGTTTGCGGATACGCCGGAAATGGTACTACTGATATTTCATAGATTTTCTCAATCTTGAAAATTTCCCTTGTATTCGTTGCTGCGTCGTACCTGTCGCCGCCTTCTGGTACCTTAAAAGCAAAGCTCATGCCGGATAAATCGCCGCGCTTTACTGCCGTATAAACGCTTTTTGCTTCTTCTGTTTCCGGTAACATTGCAATCATCTTAAGGCCTGCCGTATCCTTAATAAGCTGCATTGTTTTTGGTGTCCTTGCTAAAGGCACTTTGTTTAAGTCGTGGTTATACAATAGCCTTGCGTCGCTTATGTCCGCCTGGTCTAAAGCTCCACTCCTTATAATTTCGATATACTTCCCTGCCGGGTCGTTTATCGTGGTAGGCTGATCGTAAACTATCGGCCTGCCCTCTAATATAAGGCCGCTTTCGCCTGCCGGTTCGGCGGCTCTTATTTCGCAAACTCTAATCTCTTTCATTTCTGTTTACCTCCTGTTTTAAGGTTTTTCTCGGCCGTAAACAATACTGGTAGCCAATGCGGTGTTTTGTATTGCTTATAAGTCCTTACTATCGGTAGGCTTAAGGCCTTCCCGTCTATGTAGTATATAAATGCCTGTCCTGGTATCTTACTTATAAGGCCTTCTCTTTGTAGGTCGTTTATAAGCTCTATGGCTTCTTTGTTCCAACCTGTCCAAAATATTACGTTGCTGCATACGTCGCTGTATATTTCTAAATCGCCCTGCCATTCAAAGCCTAACCGGGTAAACAAGTTTTCAAGTTCAACGTAACTTGTACCTTCATTTTCTTTTATGTACTTGTATACCTCCGCTTTAATATCCATAGGCTTCTACTCCTTTTTAGGCTCGTTTAATTGATACTGATTAGCTTTGTTTGCGTCCACAACGTTCAAAGTCTGTAATCTCTTGTCGCCATCTTCTACGCCTGGTAAGTTTAATATTTCTAATGCCTGGTTAACGGTCAATAAACCGTAAGGCATAAGCTGCGCAATTAAGTTTACTTTTGTTGCGTTGCTGCTGAATTGTAGGCGTCCACTCTCAAAGATTATTGAGTTACCAAAGGCCTGCTCTCTCTCGTTAAATATCTTCCTGGTAAATTCAAGGCTCATTTGTACCGCTATGGGTTCCAGGGTGCTTTCATAAAATGCCGCCCATTGATCTTCTGTATAGCTGCTATTTACAATAGCTTCTGATACGCCTAAATAGTCATATATCTTGGTTTTAATGGCCTGTATTTGCTTGTCGTCTATTGTGGCCGGTTTAAGCTCAATCGGTACATACTCCATTTTCTGGTCTGTGGCCACAACTCCGCCATCATTGGCAATGCTTAAATAATCGGTTATAAACCTTTCTTTTTCTTCCTTAAGCTTCTCCGGTGCCATAATCTGCGTAAACTTCAATATGCCGCGTATATTCGCGCTGCTCTTAATGCCGTTTATATACCCTTCATTCTGTGTATGAGCCAATTCTAACGCCGGGAATAAGGCTGTGTTTGGATCTCCCAATAGGTCATTATTATTAAAGTTACGGCGTAAATGGATTATCTCCACATAGGGTAATATAACCTCTCGGCCATTCGCGAATATAAACTTACAATATAGCTCGTTGCTTGGATCTGCTAAAAAATCAACGTGCATTGCCTTTAATGGGTAAATGCCTATTACTTGCCCTCTGTCGTCCTTTTGAAGATATGCAAAGGCGTTATTATATAAAAAGTAATGCGTAACCATCTTATAGAGAACATCAAACGCGCTCATATAAGGGTTAGGCTGTACTTGCAATAATCTGTTTAGCTTGCTGTTTTTTGATACTTCGTTACGGTCTGGATAGTGTATTACATGGGATCCTTTAAGCTTGGCCGCGTTCCTGGCTATGGCGTCAACTGCTGCCCTGTATATGTCGTTGCTGTATGCGTCGCCGTTCCAGGGCGTAAATATAGCTGTCGAATTACTTAAAAGCTCCGCTCTCTCTGCTTTTACTGGTTCTTTTGTTTTCTTAAATAACTTATTAAATATGCCTGCCATCTTTCACCCTCGCTTTTATACGCTTACAACGCCAATAGCTTTGCGGCGTGTTTCGCCTTTTTTCTTGTACTCTACAAGGAAATAGTTAACCGGCATACCTTCCCTTAAGTCCTCAAATCTTCCGTTGCAAACTCCGCTTGAATGGAAAAATACTTTTTCCTGCTCGTCGTCCGGTTGTATGTATCCATAGCCGCCCCTTTTAATAAGGCCTATAATAATTCCTTGCTTGGTTTCCATTTGCTTTCAACTCCAAAATTTATTACTTTTATTCACCTTACATTATAGCACAACTTTAATGTTTACGTCAAGTTTATTTTATGATTATTAAGGTTACAATGTTTATTTATGTTATTCAGTAAACATAGTAATAAAAATAAACGCAAGGCCTTTTGTTGCCCTGCGTCTTAATTATTGTAACTGCTCTAATTTCTCTTGGTGCGCTTTTATGGCGTTCTTTATTCTCCGCTTTGCGCCTGGATCCCTTTCTTTATCATAGGCCGCCTTAAGGTTGTTTAATCGCTTCTGCACTTCTTGGCGTTCAATCTCTATGGCTGCCGGTTCTTCAAGTATGCCGTAAATGGTCTGTAAATTGTTTTTATTCATATCATAAAAAAGCTTGTCGCCTGTCATAAGGCTTATACACTCAATAGCCTTAAGTAATAATCTATAAACCGGCTCCCCAGCCTGTACTCCTTTGTTAATTTCTGCCCTTAATTGCCCTGCTCGTTTTATATTCTCCTGGTGTTCTTTATATCCTGCCGCTAAACGCTCCTGCAAGGCTTCTACGACGTTTTCTTTACTTGCTAATGGTTTTATATTGCCCTTGCCCTTTTCGTCGCTTGTAGGGCGTTTTAGAGCGTCATTTTTTATGAGCTTTTCAATTTCTGCCTGGGTTGCCTGGTTTTGCTCCATTGCATACTGTTTTAACGCTTCTAAAGCCATCTAATCACTTCCTTTTACCGTTGCCTATGGGAAAGTCAAAGTCCTCGGCAACTTTATAAAGGTTATCCGGCTCGAATAAGTCAAAGCGTGGATCATACTTAAACCCACATGAATAAGAGCTGACGCCGTAACGGTTTTTTAAGCATACAAGTTCTATTTCTCGCGGTATAGCTTTTTTTGCAATGCGTACCTTTTCGCGCTTCTCTTTTATTTTCTTTTCTCCGTTAAAAATATCGTCATTAAGTATTTGTAGCTGTAAGCCCCATACAACGTCTGCCGTATATTCAATGCCGCCGCTTTCCTTAAAACTTTCAAAGTCAATAGGCGTTAAATAGTTTTGCCTGTTTATGCTGCTGATAACAAATAAGACTAAATCATTTTCGCTTTGCAGCTTCTTAAGCCCCCTTACAATGTTATCAACCTTTTCTTTATCGCTCTGGCGCGGATCCGTCGGCGGTATTATCTGTAAGTAGTCAACTATTACAACCGGCTTTACTTTGTAGGTTTCTATATAAGCCTTCGTATACTCAATAATATAATAAATATTCGTGTCAAAATTGCACTCTATGACGCTAACCCGGCCGGCTATCTTGTTATATTCTTCTGCTGCCGCTATTACTTCCGGCGTCAATTTGCCGCCCCTTATTTTAATCGCGCTTACGGCTGTGTTTTTATTATGCCTTGCTGTAATACGGCTTAAACTCTTTGTAACCATTTCAAGCCTGCTTTGTTCCAGGCTGAAAAATAATACATGGTCGCCCTGCTCTGCTAATTGGTCGCCCAACTGATGAACAAAGGTTGTTTTACCTAAACTGCTTATTGCTCCCACAACGTATAACCCTGGGTAAAGGCCGCCGGTTAATTCGTCCAGGTTATTAAACCCTGTTTTACGGTCTTTGTAGCTCTTAAATTTGTCAATATCCTTAATGAATACATCTTCTAAATATTGGCTTACTAAATTTTCTTTCAAGACTATTTGCGGATCCTGGCCGCTCTGGTATAATGTATTTGAATTATTATCTTTGACGGCTTCCGGCGTTACTGCGCTTGTTGGAGCTGTCTTTTTATTTGTTTCAACCGGTGGTATATATGGCGTAAAATCATTTAAGGCCTTTTTGATTGTCATATTTCCGTATGTATCCGCTCCATGCCTTCTATTCCATTTATCTTCTCTATATAGTCCGGATTGTCTAAATAATGCGTCCATGCGGTAAGCGTTGCCGTTTGTCCAGTACGCTAACAAGTTACATAAAGCTAAATCTGCTTCCGATTGTGAAGGGTAGCCGCTTATATCCCCATTCCATAAAGCGCGGAATATATGGCCGTTTTTTGCGCTCATTGCCTTATTTATAAGCTCGCTGTCTGATAGGTCAAGGTTTGCCGGTTGCTGATTTGTGGCCTTCGGTTCTTCTCGTTTCAAATACTTTGCATGAACAACGGCCGCCTGGGCTGTTCGCTCTTGAATGTCTTTAGGTTCCCCTAATACTTTTCCGGTTACTGTGAAAAATCGCCCTTCTGAATACATTTCAATATTGCCCTTACGCCTGTCCTTTGGCGGTATGGTGCCTTTGCAAAGAATATGAACGCCGGTACCGCTTGGGCTATATTCTGTATAACTGTCTAATGTTTTTATAATGTCCTGGGCTTCCGGTGTAAGTTTTCCGTCTTTTACAACGCCGTCCAGGTCAACGCCAAAAATGCCATTCGCAAACTCAATGCCTATACCATCAAAGCCGTATTTGCTGACGGCCTTAACCGCCGTTTGGAAGTCGCCCCAGGTCGCCGGATCGTTTGCCTTTGCATTGTAGCCGGTCTTTGGATCCTTCGGTATCTTATCATGCTTACCCTTTTTCTCGTTATACTCCAACTTAAAGCATACCCATTGCTTAAGCTGCTTTAAGCTCTCCGGAATATATTTGTATTTCTCCATTAAATCACTCCTTCTAACTAAAAATGTTTCCACATGGGGGGTATTTCTTATTGATTAAGTCCATATTATTAAGGCATGGCGGCGGCGTCAAGCAAGCCGCCAATGCCGCTATAAAGCTTATATAGCCTATAAAGCTTATACATTTTTTTGCTAAACTCTGGAAGGCTTGTCCTGCCTGGGTTTCTTGGCATTTTTTACCCTTTTCATTGTTACCACTTAATGCCCCTACCGTTACCACATTATGCCCCTACCGTTACCACATTATGCCCCTACCGTTACCACATTATGCCCCTATCTTATAATCTTATGGTAACGCTATATATAACCTGGCCGCGTTTATTCTCTACATAACCGGCTATAAAATCTTCTTGCTTCCAGTAGTCTAAAATCTTTTTAATTTGGCTGCGTACTTTGGCTTTTTTCTTTCTTAAAGCTCCGTCGCTTGATGCTGTTACTTCAAGCTGATTATAAACGGTATCATAAAGAATAGTCTTGCTTAAGTTAGAGCTGTTTTTCATGGATAGGATCCGGCGGTATAAATAGCCTTGCAGCGTTATAATTTCTTCGGTTTTGTTTATTGGGCTGTTTAATAGCTTAATGTCAAAGCGTCCTATCTGGTTCTTTTTATTAGCATACTCATATAAAACTGGCGTTCTTAATAGCCTTAAGCACTCAACGACGGTGCCGTTTAAGGTCGCTGTTACTCGCTCGCCGCTTATAAGGCTGCCATCATACTTAAAACTATCAAAGCCGTATGCTTTAGCTTCTTCGCTTGCGTCTATAATAAGCCTGCTATACATACATTTGGTTATGCTTTCGCTTATAGCTTCTGCCTGTTTTGGGTTAAGGTATGCGTCCGGGTTGCCGGTCATTACTTGGTATATCATCTGTGGCGTTATGTACTCGTTGCCGCCATCAACGAATAAGGTAATAATGGCGTCGTGTACTTCTCTGTCATAAGGCGTAAGCTCCCTGCGGCCTTTTATTTGTACGGATCCGTTAAGGTTATCAAAGTCTATGCTTGCAAGGGTTGTTATCTGCTTCTTACTTCCCCTGCGCTCCATAGCCAACTGTTGTATATGACGGCCTGTAAGCTCATTATTAAAGGCAAGGTTGCTAACTTTATCCGTGGGTGCTAAAAAGTTCGCCGGGTAAAAAGTATTTACTACCGCTTCCGGTATCTTTGTTATGTCCTCTTGCTTTGTTCCTTTCGGTGCTATATATTCGCTGCGCTTAATTGCATTATCTACATAGGCGTTAAACTCTTTATAAAGCTTTGGCTCACCTTTTAACGCTTCAATATGAAGGCGCAAACTGCCTTGTATTCGCTTTTTTACGTCCTCGCCATCAAGTAATACTTTGCTGTCTGTACCATTGTTAAAGAATTGGTATAGCTCATATATAAGGCGTATTGTTTGGTTTTTGGCGTCCTCTAATATCTTGGTTAAATCTCCGTTTAATTCGTTAAATTGCCTTTGTTCTGCTTTTTCAAATAGCTCTGCGCGCTCTTTATTATAAGAGCTGTTTAATTCGTGCCATTTCTCCCTTGCTGCTCTCCATTCCGGGCTGCCTTTAGCTTCCCAGGCGTCCAATATTTCATTTTCTTTTTTTAAGGCGGCTTCCCATTCTTCTGGGTTATCCTTACCGTTTATCCCCTCGAATAAGTATTCTGTATCTGGCGTTGGGTTTAACTTCTCTGTAAGTTCTTCTAACGCCTTAAAAGCCTTTTCGTACTTTTCTTCAATAGCTTTAATCTGCGCCTTTTCCTGCTCTGTAAACTCTATAAACATGGTTTCCCTCCTTTACTTTGTAATCATTGTAAACAATGTAATCACAATAAACAATGTAAACTTCGTAAACATTTTATTTATCCTCTTGCTTTTGGTCGCTGTCATAACCTAAAAGAAACTCTCTCATGGCTTCCTCTGTAACATACCAACGCGTACCAAACTTGCGCGCTTTTATGCGGCCTTCTCTAAAAAACTTTCTTATACTCTGTGGGGTCATATCAAAGATTTTTGCTATTTCCTGCACGTCATAAAATTTTATATCTCCAAACTGCTTCATTGTTATTTGTCCTCCCTTTCTATAATCTCCTTGCCTTCTAAAAATTGAGCAATCATATAATTAACAACGTCTTTCAAGGTTTCCCTTTCAGTATAGGCATAATCTTTAAGCTTCTTAAGAAGATCCTCTCTTACAATGAAGGTTGCGCGCGTGTATCCTTCCCTTAAACCTTCCTGGCTTGTTTTGTCATACTCCCGGTATATAGTGCGTGGCCTTCCCATATTACTTCTTGGTACTTGGGGTAAGCCCTGTTCCTCCTGTTCTGTTGCCGGCTGCTCAAAGAATTTATTTACCGCCTGGCTTCCTAAACCTTCTATTTTCTTCTTGCTCATACTTTATTACCTCCCTTAATAATCTCTACTGTTAAAGCGTTATAGCCCTCTGCTGTTGGTGAAATAGGCGAATAGGTAAGAATGTCCGTTTGATTTGCCTGGGCTTCTCTCGTCGCTACGCTTGCCCTTATAGCCGTCTTAAATACTTTAGTATTCATTCGTTTAGCTGCGGCCTTTGTAGCCTTCACAAACTCCCGGCTTAAAATGGTTCTATGGTTATGCTGCGTAAACAATAGCCCTTCAATCTTTAGGCCTGGGTTGCTGTGCTTCCTTACCGCTTCAATGGTATTGTATAATTGGCTTATACCTTGTAAACTTAATATATCGGCTGACATTGGAATAATAACGCTGTCGGCTGCTGTTAAGGCGTTTATGGTTAATATCCCTAATGACGGCGGGGTATCAATTAAAACAAAGTCATAACCGCTTTTAATGGCGTCTAAACTGTTCCTTAATAGCTCCGGCTGCGTAAATTCCATATCTGCGCCGCTTAAAAGAATATTAGCCGGTATAATATGGCCGCTCTTAGTCTGCTGCAATGTTTCTTTTATACTGGCTTTACCGCGCAATATTTCGTAAACTGTGGGCTTATGTACGTTGTCTGCGCCTGCAATAAAAGATAAATTGCCTTGCGGATCCAGGTCTATCATTAAAACCCTATATTCCTTATAGGTTAATGATGCCGCCACATTATGGGCTGTTGTAGTCTTGCCTACGCCGCCCTTTTGGTTGGCTACTGCTATAACCCTGGCCATGTTATCCCTCCAATCTCCATTTAACTTCTTCTGATAACTTAATGCTATCCCAACCTAAATACTTTCTTAAAATGTTCATGGCGTCAATTAAGGCCTTTATTTCGTCATAGTATGGGTTATCTGATAGCTTTTTGTACTGCCCCTTTTTATGTTCTTCAATAAACCAATCTAACAATACTTCGTAATGCGGCCGCATAGCTTCTATTACATGATCCATGAGCTAACCTCCCTTTAGTTTAATGTTTACTTATAATTATTCCCTATTATTATATGATTATTCCTGTTTGCTGTCAATAAAAATATAAGGCGGTCAAGGTTTTATTTCCCTGGCCGCCTATCGTTTCAGTATCCCCTTTTTAGTCGCCACATTGTAACGCTTGGCGCGTCTATCTGCGTTTTATAGGTTATCATGCGGACGTCCGTATTATATTCTTTAGCAAGGCCTATTTTTTTAAATTCTTCAAGTATTGTCATTATGCCGGCAGCTGCTTCTGTTATGTCTGTGGCTTCCGGATCCTTTATTTGTTCTTTTCTAAATATTTGAGTATGGACGCCTTAAATGTATCCAGGCAATAAAAGGTTTGTCTTGCTAATTCCTCATAGTCATAGTAATTCAATGTTTCCCTGGGGCTGCTTGCGCAACTTATGTTTGATCTGATTTCTTCACTGAATGTTATTAAGGCTTCGTTTAATTCCTTCTCTAAACGCTCTAAATTCATTTTTAAGCCCCCTTAATTTACTTTATAGGCATATATCTTAAGGTCGTTTTTATAGCCCTCATAATCGTCTATGCGCGTTATTCCGTACTTTTCGCCTTTGTATTCTATAGCCATTGTGGTATCAATGTCATTACGCCAATTTATTTCAAAGATGGCTTCAACTTTTGTATTTGATGTTGCAGCTGCAAAAAATTCGCTTCCGGATATTTGACGATAATAAGCCCATATATTTTCTGCTACTGTTATCCATTCTTCTAACGGATAGCCGTATTCGTCCGTTTCTGTTGTTCGCTTTAAAATGTTTATTTTCTTGTCTTTTAGCATTTTTTTCATAGCTCTTTATCACTCCTTTATAAAGCGTTCAAAAACTCGTTATAATGCTCATATAAGCCCACATAAGCATTTAATAAGCTTGCGGTACCATCTATACGCATTTTTGCACTTTGCGCCTTAATGGGTACAATATTGCCGTTTCTGTCGGTTTGTACGCCGGTATTAGTCAAACACCATTTAAGGATAGGCGAATTATTATAATTTATCTTCTTGGCTTGCAGATCCGCGCCTAACATCTGCATAGGTAAGCTTAAAGTCTTGGCTCCCTGTATGCAGCGTACCAT
>Ga0209537_1004300_pt1 | contig 12234 bp, 10 predicted proteins | sample BioPla4DNA1_FD_187698 | JGI IMG/M metagenome (GOLD analysis project Ga0209537, IMG submission 187698) | Biogas fermentation microbial communities from Germany - Plant 4 DNA1 (SPAdes) (version 2) | ecosystem: Engineered > Bioreactor > Anaerobic > Digestate | place: Bielefeld, North...
TAATTTAAAATGCTGATGAACCATCCCTATTCCTAAGTCATTTGCAATATTAGGAGTAGAAATTTTTTCTTCTTTTCCTCTTACCTTAATTACTCCTCTATCTGGTAAATACATTCCAAATAGCATTCCCATTAATGTAGATTTACCTGCCCCATTTTCTCCTAAAAGAGCATGAATTTCTCCCTTTTTCAGCTGTAATGTAACATTATCATTTGCTACAATACCAGGGAATTCTTTTCGTATGTTAAGCATTTCTACTACATAACTCATTAAGTATCCTCCCTCATTTTACTACTTTAACAACATTAAATTAATGCCTTTTTTTTCTTATCATGTTAAATAAATGAAATCTTTTAATAATAGAAGAAAAAGACGGTTTATCCGCCTTTTTCATAAATATTTAACTAGTATAAATTATATAACTATTTTATTAAATCACCTTGTTCATTGCTTACAGTAATTTCACCATTTTTAATTTTTTCATATACTTCACTAACTTTTGCAATTGTATCTTCTGATAAGTTTGGATTTTCATCTGGAAGACCAATACCATCATTTGTTGCATCAAATGTTAATATTTCTCCACCTTTAAACTCTCCATTTAATTCATCTTGAATCATATCAAAAGTTGCTGTATCTAGCTTTTTAACAGCTGAAGTTAAGATTACTGATTTTCCTTCTGCTTCATCATAAATACCATCTGCAAATTGGTCAACGTCAACACCAATCATCCAAACATCTTCTCCAGCTTGAACTCTTTGTTTAGCTTCAGTTATAGCTCCAACACCAACTCCACCTGCTGCTGCGAATATTGCTTTTACTCCATTGTCATACATAGTTGCTGCTAATTGTTGTCCTGCTGCTACATTATCAAATGAACCTTGATAAACTACATTTTCAGGCTTTATAGACATGTTTGTTCCTAAATTTTCATTTGCATATTTAATACCTTGTTGGAAGCCCCAATTAAATTTTTGTGGCGCTGGAATTTCCATTCCACCTATAAATCCAAGTTCCCCTTCTTTTAATTCAAGAGAAGCTGCAACCCCTACTAAGAATCCTGCTTGCTCTTCAGCAAAGAATATAGAAACTGTATTATCTGCTACATCATATTCTCCATTACCACTGTGAGGAGCCCCATCTATAATTACGAATTTAGCATCTTCATATTTACTTTGAGAATTATAAATTGCTGTTTCAAATTTGAAGCCAGGAGTAACAATAAACTTATAACCTGTGTCATAAAGATTTTGTATTTCTTTAATATAATCTGCTTCAGTAGTTCCTGCTGGCTTTAGGTAGTTTGTTTCAATTCCTAATTCTTCTTCAGCCTTTAAAATACCTTCCCAAGTACCTTGGTTGAAAGATTTGTCATCAATAGTTCCTGCATCAGTAACCATCCCTACTTTTAAATCAGCCTTTTTCTCTTCTCCATTTCCTGTTGTATTAGTGTTTCCACCTCCACAGCCTACAAGTCCTGTTGCCATAAGAGCTGCCAGTGTTAATGCTATTAACTTTTTTTTCATAATAATCCCTCCATAAAATAATATATAGATATATAGCAATCTTTGTTTTACAAAGAAGTGCAGCGTTATTAATAAATTTTTAATACTTCTTTTCTGATCCATTTAAGACTAATTTAGGTGGAATGCTTATTCTTTTTATTTCGCTTTCCTTAGACTCAAATTTCTCTAATAATAATTTAATTGCTTCTTTTCCTAACTCAATAGGTGAATCTTCAATATAAGTTAATTTAATACCTACTATATCTATTAAATCTATTTTATTAAAACCTATTAATGCTATATCTCTTGGAATACTCTTATTCCTCTCAAATAATCCTTTTATAACTCCCAAAGTCATTTTATTACTACAAACTATTAAAGCTGTTGGTGGATCTTCCATATCTAAAAACTCCATTGTTATCTCATAGGCCTTTTCCAGAGAAAATTCACCATTCTTTATGTACTCTTCATTAATTTCAATATTATTTTCTAATAATGCTTTTTTGTATCCCATTAATCTGTTTTCAGATGTGCTTGATTCAGTGATTCCTTTTATTATACCTATTTTTCTATGACCTTCTTTTATAAGAAGAGAAGCTGCCTCATAACCTCCCTTAAAATCATCTACAAACACTCCATTTAAGTTAATGTAATTTAAATCTGCTGATACTAATACAATAGGCATGTCCAAACTTTCTATTGTTTCAATAAAGTCCTTTTCAATATTGTTATTACTAAAGCTCGGGGTCATTATCACCCCTTTTAATCTATGTTTTTTTATTTCACTTAAAGCTTTTAACTCACTATTTACATCATTATTTGTATTAAATAATATTATATTTAAACCTTTTTCACTGGCTATTTTGCTTATCCCTTTTATTACTTCTCCAAAATATGAATTGGTTATATCTGGGACTATTATACCAATTGTATTATTTTCTCTTTTAGAAAGATTTCTTGCAATTGCACTTGGTACATAGTTCATCTCCTTTATTACCTCTAAGACCTTCTCTCTAGTTTCAGCTTTAACGTAAGTAGAATTATTTATAACTCTTGAAACTGTAGTTGGAGACACTCCTACTCTTTTCGCGATATCATCTATAGTTACTGCCATTTCTATACTCCTTGTACAAATAGTCAAAAATTCCATATTTTACTCTCTATATATTATATAACTAATAATGCATAGAATTCTAGTATTAAAAGCTAAATTACATATTTTTATAAGCTCTATATTAATCATTTGATAAGTAAATGGAAGAATAATTGTAACCGCTTTCTATAAAAGTATAGTAATTTTACTTAATTTTATAAAAAATCATAATAGAAATCCCTTTGCTAGAAGCCCTCTTGAGAGAAATCGATTTCAAAATTTATTATTTTTATACTATATGTATTTCTTTTACTATAATTTTATTAGAATCTATATATTTTTATTCTTATTAATACAACTTATCTTACCTAATCTATATCTTCCATATTTTTATAATATAATAAAAAAATAAAGAATGCAAAGGTATTTTTACTAACTTTACACTCTTTTATATATTCTTTCTAATCTAGCCTCAATTGTAAAATATGCATCTCTAAATTCTTTATTTATTAAAAGCTTTTCTTCTGCTTTATTAATGTTATATTTTATACTCCTATCACTGCCAAGATCTATTATTTTTTTAATTTTTTCCTTATCTAAACATTTATATTTCTTAAGAAGCAACAAATATAAGTATTTATTTTCTTTCTTTTTTAAAGTTTCCCTTAAGTCTTTAGAATCTATATTTAAATAAGCACATAATACATTTGTAACAATAGTAATTTTATTTAATTTATATTCTATACTCATGCAATCACCTCTTACTTATGATTATTGACTTATTTCTTAAAAGTAATCAACTTTGATTAATGAATAATAAAAAATGTACAATATAGAATGTATATTCTTCATTCTACATTGTACATAAAACTAGTTTATTTTTACACTTACAGTTAAGTTTGTTTTAATAGGTGGTTGTCCACCAAGTGCCATTGAATATTTTGCAAAAATGTCTCCACCATTTTCATTAATATCAAGCTTTAGTTCATCAGTATGAATTTGTAAATCTAAAACTCCATAAGGTGTATTGTACATTGATATAGAAGTTTCACCTTCTTTAAAATTCATTTTAGCACTTGTACTACCTTCTCTTTCAAGAACTAATTCATTTTCTAGTATTTTTAGAGTAGTTTTTGTACCTTCCATACCAGATAATTCAGTCTCATCATATATAGCTTTAAACCCATTTTCTATTTTTTCAAATTCACCAGGTGTTATAACTTCTATTACTTCATCAGTATCTAATTCATTAAAACTTTTTAATGATATAAATGCATTTTTCCCCATATTAATCCTCCATTATATTTTTGTATAATTTTTATCTATATCAGTTTCTTATATACAAATAAACATCCTACTTTTAGTTATTATATTATAATAAAATTCAAATTATTTATCAAATTATATATATATTTTAATTATATTCTTTTTATTAATCAATGTTAGTTATTGTATTTTGTAGATTATTTCTCCTTATCATCATTGAAAATATTTTTTATAATATCGAAAATCTTAAATTTAAATTCTATTTTATTTTCCCTACCTTCAGATTTTTTTTCATCATCTATTCTTTCATTATCTATGATTTCCTCTTCCTTAATTTCTTCTTCTGTTTTTTCTTCCTTAAGTTCTTCCCCAGAGTTATCTTCATCTTCCAAATTTTTTTCATCTTCGTATTCTTCTATAGTTTCTTTAACATTATCTGTATCTATAGTTTCTTTAGTCTCATCTAAAAAACATAAAGGGGGAAACATAACACACCACCAATTTTGTCCTTTTGCTTCTCCTATTAATATTCTATAAGCTTCGTATTCCCCCTGTGGGAATATGACGTCTCCATAAACCTTATCAGGAAAGTTTTCCATTGAAAGGGAACTGGTTACTGTATAATCGTACCCTTTTTCTTTAATAACTTCTTCAGCTATATTTTCTATTAATTCTTTATTTTCAATAATGATACTTCTTGATTCTTCAAGACTTTTACTATCCTTTAACCTATCATATACATAATCAACAACTGCATCTCTTACTTCTAATTTAAGTTTTTGATCTTCTTCTGTATCACTATTTGCTATTACATGAAATCTAATTATTTTATCAGCAAGATCTTTATAAACTAGTTCTTTATTCTCTGAATCCTCATATTTATAGCCCTTTGTACAAGCAAAAAGGACTAATGTATTAATTATAATTATTAAAATAAGAAAAACTTTTTTCATAAGAAAACCTCCACTTCATTCTAATTATTTACATATTTTGGGAGGTCTATTCATTATTTATTAAATTGTTCTTGTTATATGAACTTCTTCATACCTTTCTTTCATCTTTTCAAAGCATCTTTGAGCTTTTTGCATATCTTCAAAAAATGCAAATATTGTAGGGCCGCTTCCACTCATCATACTTCCAATAGCACCTAGACGTCTCATTTCTTCTTTTATATTTATTAATATTTTATGTTTTCTTAAAGTAACATTTTCAAGTAAATTTCTCATGTTTTTAACCACAAGTTTTAAATCATCTTCCTCAATAGCTTTAATTAGTTCTTCAGTTCTAGGGTGATTTCTAACTCTTTCTAAATTAAATTCTTGATATACACTTTTTGTAGAAATTCCAAAGGGAGGTTTTACAATCACTATTATTTTATCTTTAAATCTTTTCAGCTCTGTTACTTTTTCTCCTATACCCTCGCATAAGGCAGTCCCCCCCTTTATGCAATAGGGTACATCTGCACCTAACTCTTCTCCAAGTTTCATTAATTCCTCATCCTCTACATTTATGTTAAATAGTCTATTCATTATTTTCAAAACAGCAGCAGCATCAGTACTGCCCCCTGCTAAACCTGCAGAAACCGGGATATTTTTCTTTATATTTATATTAACTCCTTGTGATATATTATATTTTTCTATAAATAATTTTGCTGCTTTATAGGCTAAATTTCTTTCATCACGTGGCACATAAACCTTATTACATCCTATAGTAATACCTTCATCCTGTTTTTCTATAGTTATTTCATCATATAAATCTATAGTTTGCATTACCATTTCTAATAAATGATATCCATCTTCTCTTTTTCCTATTATATCTAAAGATAAATTAATCTTTGCATAGGCTTTTGTTCTCATATTATTTTTCCTTTCAACTATAAACATCATTTTAAAATAAACTTCAGAATAGAAGTTCTGAAGTTTATTTTAATTATATATTTTTTTGTTCTTATAGTAAACTAGGAATATTTAAGCTTTTAATTTTATATTTTCATTTTTGTATCCTTGGATTATTTTTATTAGTGGTTCCATTTCCTCAAAAAATACTACTATATAATCACCCTTAGCAGCAAGACTTATGGCCTTAGTAAAGGCCTCATCTTCTCTTAGGATAATTTCATATTTTTTATTTTTATCCCCTAATTTAACTCCCTTTTCTATAAGTCCTGCTAATTCGCCTCTTTTTCTTCCTCTTAAATTTCTATCTTCTTTTATTATAATATAATCTAAGAACTCACTTGATACTTCCCCTATTTTTATAGCAACATCGTCTTTTCTATCTCCTGGTATTCCTATTACTCCATATAACTTAGCAGTATTTATATTTTTAATTGAGGATAATACAGCCTTATATCCATCTATGTTATGTCCGTAATCTAATATTATATTTATACCATTTACATCATACCTATTGAATCTTCCTAAATTTTCTTTTGAGTTTAATTCATAAGTTGTTATTCCATTTCTTATCATAGAATAATCTATATTTAATCCAATTAAAGCACTACAAGCTGCTAAAATATTCTCTATATTAAATTTTAATTTCCCCTCTAATGTAATTGGAACATCATTTATATGGCAAATTTTATATCTTTTATTTTTATTTGTTACTATTATTTCATCCTTCTCTAAATAAACGCAAATGGAGTCTGATTTATTCTTTAATAATAATTCATTATTGGAATCTGTGCTAAAAAATATTTTCTTGGCTTTTATTCTATTTAAGATGTTGCTGCTCCAATAATCTTCAGCATTTATAACAACATATCCACCTTCTTTTACAGCTTCACCAACTAAAGACTTTACAAAAGCTAACTCTTCCATTGTGTTTATGTTATCAACACCTAAATGATCTTCCCTTATATTAGTTATTACTGCAACATCGGCAGCATCATAGGCTAAACCATTTCTAATAATTCCTCCCCTAGCAGTTTCTAAAACCGCTACATCAACATCTGGATTTAATAGAACTGCCCTAGCACTTTCAAAGCCTGTATCATCTCCTATATCAATTGGTTCATTATTTATAAAGATGCCATTTGTACTAGTCATTCCTGTACAATAGCCCATTTTTTGAAGTGTGTGGCTTATTAATCTTGTAGTAGTTGTTTTTCCATTAGTTCCTGTTATAGAAACAACTGGTATATTAGTAGGCTTATTGTTATATAACATATTTACTATATGTTTTCCTATATCTCTCGGTTTACCTTTGCTTGGATTTAAATGCATTCTAAGTCCTGGAGCAGCATTTATCTCCATTATTATTCCATTTATATCTTCATTATCTATGATTGGTTTTGAAATATCATCTGTACATATATCTATTCCGCAAATATCTAATTTTAATGCTTTAGCCGCTCTAATACATAATTTTATATTTTCTTCACATATAATATCTGTACAGTCTATAGCTTCTCCTCCAGTTGAAATATTCGCATTTTTTCTTAAGATTATTTTTTTGTTTTTTTCCAAAACTTTATTTAAGGATGCACCTTGTTCTTTTATATAATTAATAACTTCATTATCTATCTTTATTTTGGTTAAATTATTTTCATGGTCATTTCCTCTTTCAGGATTGCTATTTAATTCATCTATTAGTTGTTTAATAGTATCTTTTCCATTGCCAACAACAAATGGTGGTATTCTTAAAGATACCGCAACAACTTCATAATTTACCATGCAAACTCTATAGTCTCTGCCTTTATGATATTTTTCAATCATTATATCTTTATATTTTTTTATTAAATTGCTATATGCATTTAATAATTCCTTTTCATTTTTTATATTTAAAATTACACCTTTACCTTTATTACCATATTGAGGCTTTAAAACAACTGGATAACCTATGTTTTCGGCTTCTTGCAATAAATCTATTACGTTATTAACCTTACTTCCCCTTGCAACTGGTATGTTTTGAATACTAAGGAGTTCCTTGGTTAAAAGCTTATCACAGGATATATCTACACCAACACATGTAGTATTACTTCCTATTGAAGCTTCAATTATTCTTCCCTGCTTTCCATAGCCTATTTGATAAAAATCTCCCTTGCCAAGTTTTATTACTGGTAATCCAACTTTTTCTGCATAGCTGCATACTGATTTTGTACTTGGTCCCATCATTTCATCTTTTAAAATTTTATCTAATACTTTTATTCTTTCATCATAATTTATTGGAACTTTATTTATTAATGCATTGATTATATCTATAGCTAAATTTGCAGCTTCTAATGCAAAGGTTTCATAAACATACTGGAATACTATATAATATCTATCCCCCTCTATTTCTCTTGCCTTTCCATAACTGACATCTATACCAAGTTTGTTTTGCAATGCAATTATAATATGTTCGCAAATATGGGCTAAGTAGGTTCCTTCATATAGTCTTTTTACAAAGCCTCCCTCTTCATCTATTCCGCATCTATGAGTTTTTAATTCTGGGATCATATTTACAAGATTATTACTAAAATCTTCTATAGCTGAACTTGGTGTTTCACTATACCCTTCTAAATCTACATCTAATCTGATGCATTTCTTTAGTGAATAAATATTTTTACCTTTAAAGACCTTAGTCTCTGTTATTTTCATTTTTTTAATTTTCCTCCTCAAAAGGTAACTTAGTTAATAGATTAAATCTATTTCCTTCTTTTAAAACATGTAATTTAACATTAAACATACTTAGTATTTCATCAGAATTTTGCTCTGAAACATTGTTATATGTAATATCTCTAGCATCTAAAAAGTACACAGCTCCACTTCCTATAACCTCTGCTTCTCCTGTGTCTTTAACAACTATAGCCGTATCTTCGTCTATACCTATTCCTAGAACTTCAGGATTTTGGGCTACTCCTGTTAACAATCTGCCTATTCTTCCCCTTTGAGCAAAATGTTGATCTATTATTATACCTTCAGCAAAACCAAGGCCTGGAGACATTTTAAGTGTACATTTTCTTGGTGATTCTTCATCTGGTCCCATTACTATCATGGTTTCACTCATAACAGATGCTCCTGCTGAGGTTCCAACTATTATGCATCCATTCTCAATGGCATCTTTTAAGGCTTCATTAGCTGGAGTTCCTCCTACTAAGCTAGTAATCCTAAGCTGATCCCCTCCAGTAAAAAATATTAATGAAGCTTCTTTAATAAGATTTATATTGTAATTATTAAAGGAATCATTACGTTCTTCAATATTTAGGCCTTTTATATTATTAACTCCTAGTTCCTTAAAAACCTTAGAATATTTTGCTAAAGCCTCCTGTGGATATTCTGTTGCTATGGTTGCAATTAAGATCATATCCTTTTTTTTATCTATGGAGTTACATACTTTTTTTAATATTTCCTTATCTCCGTTTTTATCTTCTGCCCCTCCAATGATTATTAAATCTCCTTTAATCTTTTCAGACATAAACTCACCTCTTAATCATGCATTTTTTATTTTAACCATAGTTTTCTTATCTTATTCAAAAACTATGCCCTAAAAACATTAATAGATAACTTACCTGCTTCAAGTAATATACTTTTTAATTAAAAAGCAAAAAAGAAGCTGTCCACCTTTATTTGAACAACTTCCATAAAAAAAGAAAAGTGCCCAGCACTTTTCTTATAAAAACATATTCCAAGATTTCCAGTCCCCTGAAAATCCACCTAAACTTTTAAAATATTGCTCTTCCAGGAATTATTAATTTCATTCCTGCCTTAACTTCTGCATCTTCATCTAAGTCATTAAGTTTCATCAATTCTGTAACTGTAGTATTGTATTCCTTTGCTAATTCCCAAAGGGTATCATTTTCTCCAACTACATATATTGTAATTGATGCTTTCTTTTCTTTTTCTTCGCTTTCTCCCCCTACTACATCTGCTACTGTTTCTATCATTTTATTGCAATAGATTTTAATTGTTAATCCAACAGTTCCCCTAACTGATATGGAGTTTCCTTCTATAACTGTATCTAAATTTTCTAAAGAGCTCTTTACAACAGATTTTAATTTATTGTTTGAATCTCTTATATCTACATATGTAGAAAATGGTACTTCTGTATTTATTATTCCATAATTCAATTCTTCATCTAAAACTTTATAAATTATGCAAATCTTAATTAATCCTTCAATTTTAAGCCTATCATCTTCAATGTTCTTTTCTAAAATATATGGACGAGCTGAAGTGCATACAATATCCTCTACTCTTTGCTCTTCATTATTTAGCTTAATATTGTCCTTTACTATTACATCTGTATTCATTATTGAAAGAACATCACCAAAGTTCTTTTCTTCTCTTTCTATTTCTATATTAGAGGTTGGTGAATATGCATCCTTTATCATTTCAACTTTTTCCTTTGAATAAACCTTAACTTTTCCTCTTAATATAAATTCAATATTTGCTATCCTGCTTTCTCCTAAATCATCTAGTTCTACATTATGGTTATAATCTCTTACTTTTAAATCTAGAGATGGTATCATATCTTGAGATATTCCTGGCATTTCTTCTTCCTTTGAAAGGTAAATATCATCCTCTAAAGTAACCAACTCTTTATTTTCTCTAGCTTTATATAAAGCTTTAACTTTGCAATAGCAGCCTACATAAAACTTATCTTCTACTAATTTTATTTCCTTTTTATGAATATTCAACTCACATTTTAATATTTCATCTATTTCCGGCTTGTCCATTGTTACCTTCAACATAGTTTTGCCTATTAAATCTACGTCCTTTTCGCCTTTTATACCTGTTAATTCTTCCTCTTTTTTCAGTGTTTGAATATCTTCTTTTCCTTCAATATCCTTTACACATTCAAATTCTCCATTTTTATATACTTGCCACCTTAATGCAATTATCCCGTCGATTCCAACTTTTCTTTCATTCATCCAATTAGCTTCAATATGTTCTATTTCACACTCAACATCAACCCATATATTATTTTCGTCATTATTAAGATCTAAATAATTTGCAAACTTATCTGTAAAAATAACTGACTGTATTTTGCTGGTTGGATATTCTAAAACTGCATCATCTTTTGGAAGATAGAAAACAATATAATTTAAGTTTCCTTCCACCATTACTTTATCTCCAAGTATTTCTTTATTCGTAATATTTGCCTTAGCATCTATCCCTAATACTTCTTTCATATCAGGGTATTGCGAATCTCTTATTAAATATTCTCCCTTTAGTACATGATTTGTTGAGTTTTCCCTAAGTAGCTGTTCATAATGAACTATTTCTTTAATTGTATCTATTTGTGACATATGATCCCTCCCACATATTACCTACTATTAAATATATTCTAACTGTATATATTTATTCATTTATTGGGAGAAAGTTTCTTAAATATAATCGTCAAACTTCTTCTAATAAATATATTATTAAGCTCATTTGTCGAATTATCAATTATTTTTCTAATTTTTTATATTTTTTTAAAATAAATGTTGACAGTAACAAAAATATGTCGTATTATAAATATGGTTATTGACCATATAACCTCTCATAAATTCTCAATACCCTTTTATACCATAGTTGAAAGATGGAAACCCACCATCTTTCTTTTTTTGTTTATAATTATTTTAAGACATAAAAAAGAGCTTCCACCTTGAAGCCCTTTTTTATAAAGAAAAATCTAATTGTACTGTCTTAGTTAAAACATCTGAGTAGCTATATGATACTGTCCTTTGATCTTCGTTGTCTAATCTCACCACAAAAATGCTTGGATGAGCACTTTCAATTACCCCATTGTTTATTAGGATCTTCTTTCTTCCTCCATTAGCTTTTAAAGTAACTTTGTCTCCTACATGATCTTCTATGTTTCTTTTGATAGTTGCGATAGTTTTCATATTTTCCACATAAGCACCTTCTTTCTTAATTTTATTATACATCAACTTTCATTTTCTGTCAAATAAAATTTATATTTTATCACTATAAAAATGGGTTGTCAATATATTTTTTTATTTTTCTCATTTACACACATTTGTTATTATGCCTATTTTATATTTTTTTATGCACCTTTTCTCTTAAATAACAGTTATTAATACTTTGCTTTTAATTCAAAACTAATTTATATTTAAGTACAAAAATAAGGCGACCCTTACATAATCCCATGTAACAGCCCCCTTATTCTATTTTAAACTTATTAATAAATATAAAATATATATTTAAATTAATAACTTTTTTTAAAAAATATGCAAAGATAATGCATAAATATTTTTTAAATTTACATTTCTCTGAAAACTACTTTTATCTCCACACTAAACTAACCTAAAATCTGAAAGCTGAAAACTGAAAACTGAAAACTGAATCTCACTCCACACTCAGTCCTCCACACTCCAAACTAAATTAACCTGAAAACTGAAAACTGAAAACTGTCTAAACGTATGGTGACCTAGGATATCCT
>Ga0209537_1004301_pt1 | contig 12234 bp, 10 predicted proteins | sample BioPla4DNA1_FD_187698 | JGI IMG/M metagenome (GOLD analysis project Ga0209537, IMG submission 187698) | Biogas fermentation microbial communities from Germany - Plant 4 DNA1 (SPAdes) (version 2) | ecosystem: Engineered > Bioreactor > Anaerobic > Digestate | place: Bielefeld, North...
GTCCCGCCGCCGATGTAGAGGGTGCCCACTTTGATACCCGCCTGTTGCAGCTTTTGTCCAGAAAGTCGTATTTCCTTAAGCAGTGCCTGCAAATAGTTTTGGACAAGAGGAGCCTCCGGCGAGCAAGAGTAAGATAAAAAGTCACAGTATATACATTTAGCCTTACAAAAGGGTATGTGAATATAAACGGAAGTATTCATCTTAATCAATACTCAATACTGCCATGAATGCTTCTTGGGGAATCTCCACATTACCAACTTGCTTCATGCGTTTTTTTCCGGCCTTTTGTTTTTCTAAAAGTTTACGCTTACGTGTAATATCTCCACCATAACATTTTTCCAGTACATTTTTGCGCAAAGCTTTCACAGTCTCCCTGGCGATTACTTTTTGGCCGATGGCAGCTTGAATGGGTACTTCAAACATCTGCCGCGGGATCAAAGTTCTTAGTTTACTGCACAACTGCCTGCCACGCGGGTAGGCGCGGTCGACATGGGCAATAAAAGATAAAGCATCAACAACTTCATGATTAATTAAAATGTCTACTTTCACCAGTTTAGACTCCCGGTAACCAAGGAATTCATAGTCAAAGGAAGCAAAGCCGCGGGTACGCGACTTCAATAAATCAAAGAAATCAAAAATAATTTCACTAAGCGGCATCTCGTACGTTAAAACGGCCCGGTTAGGGTCTAGGTATTCCATATTCACAAAAACACCGCGTTTTTCCTGACAAAGTTCCATCACCGGCCCTACATAATCATGAGGCACGATCACCTTTGCCTTGACAAAAGGCTCCTCAATGGAAGCTATTTCTGTAGCTTTAGGCATGGCGGCCGGGTTTTCAATGAGCACTGTACCGCCTTTAGTCAAATTCACTCGGTAAACCACGTTGGGGGCTGTCGTAATCAAAGCTAATTTATATTCCCGCTCCAACCGTTCCTGGATAATTTCCATATGCAAAAGACCTAAAAATCCGCAGCGGAAACCAAACCCTAAAGCTTCCGAAGTTTCCGGTTCATATGTTAAAGCGGCATCATTTAAATTCAGCTTTTCCAAAGCATCCTTTAAGCTTTCATAATCGGCGTTATCCACCGGGTAAAAACCGCAATACACCATGGGATTTACGCGGCGATAGCCGGGCAGGGGTTCCGGTGCCGGATTCTCGGCGGAAGTAATTGTATCTCCCACACGCGTATCTTTGACATTTTTCATCCCGGCAATGATATAGCCAACTTCCCCGGCAGATAAAACATCTGCCGCCGTCATCTCCGGACGGAAAGTACCGATTTCGGTAACCTCAAAAACTTTCCCGCTGGACATAATTTTGATTTTTTCCCGCTGGCGGATTTGCCCTGCCACAATACGCACATACGCAATGACGCCACGATAAGCATCATAATGGGAATCAAAAATTAAAGCTTGCAGCGGTGAGCTTGCATCGCCCTGCGGAGGCGGTATACGTTTAACTACAGCCTCCAAAACTTCTTTAATGCCTATGCCTTCTTTAGCGGACGTCAAAATAGCTTCCTCGCCGGGAAGCCCAATGATTTCCTCCAGCTCAGTTTTAACTTTTTCCACATCTGCACCCGGCAAATCAATTTTATTAATTACCGGGATAATTTCCAGATCATTTTCCAAGGCCAGATACACATTGGCCAAAGTTTGCGCTTCAATGCCCTGAGAGGCATCCACCACTAAAAGTGCCCCTTCACAGGCAGCCAAACTGCGTGATACTTCATAAGTAAAGTCAACATGCCCCGGTGTATCAATTAAATTTAAAATGTAATCCTGACCGTCTTCCGCTCGATAGTTAAGGCGCACTGCCTGCAGTTTAATGGTAATCCCGCGCTCCCGCTCCAAATCCATCTGATCCAGCACCTGGGCAGCCATTTCCCGTTCCGACAGGGCACCTGTAGCTTCCAGCAGTCTATCAGCCAGGGTTGATTTACCATGATCGATATGCGCAATAATACAGAAATTACGGATATTTTTTTGCTGCATTGTCATCCTCCCACCATCTTCGCTGAATATTATAGCATTGGCCGGGAAGACAAGCAACAAATCACTTTCACTGTTGCTTTCGCCTGCTTTTTTCCCTTTTTATCTTTATTTATTTTTCAAAACCTGCCACTGCCCGGAAGCAAAGCGCACAAGACGGCCGGCAAAGCGCAACTCCCACACACCGGCTTCATCTCGCCCCAGTCTCAGCGCCAACGGTTCAGTTTCCACCCCGGAAAGTTGCTGCAGGGCACGTTCACTGACCGTTAAGCCTGTGTAAAGGAGAAAGAAGAAAAACAAAAAAATAAGCAATACGGAAAAACCCGCATGCTTTTTCATTTAATCCCTCCCGGAAAAATACTTAGTTTTATTTTTCCCCGCCTGCTTGTCACTTTATGCATCAGCAAAATACTCCCGGTAAAGACGGTTAATGGCCTCCGCTAAAACAGGCAGTGTCCGGCGCGCTTCCGCCAAAGAATTTTCATGTCCACCGATTTCAATTAAAAGTGAGCCTTGGTGGCAGTCTTGATTATAAACAAGGGGCCGCTGGCGAATACCACGGGAGATTCCGGGAGCAATTTCTTCCAAAATAGCATGTAACAATTGGGCCTTTTGCAGATTTTCTTCATAACCGTTATAACGAGTACCTACCACAAAAAGTACCCGGGCAGCCGGTTCCCCGCCCAAAGTTCCGGTAGTTATACTCCTATTAATCCCGTCCCGGTGTAAATCAATTACCAGTTTGGCCTGCGGATATTTTTGCAGTAAAGCCTCCAAAGTGGGACGCGCCTTCTCATAAGCCCTGCTCCTATCCAAATCATGGATGGCTTGATTATGTACCACAGGCAAGCCGTATTTTTCCTGCAACATTTCCGCCAGTTCCTTACCTAATTGGGCCACAGTCAAAGATAAATCTTCAGTAAACCATGCTTGTGCCGTAGGCTCAAAGGCCTCCGTGGTATGCGTATGATAAATAATGATTTCACCTTCAGCCCGTTTTTCATCTTTGGTGGGGATAATAATTTTTGGTTCCCCGGTTTGCTCTACCTTTACCGGCGGAGTGGTTAAAAGCGGCTGTGGAGCAATCTCAGGATCGCCTAAATAAGGAATTTGTGCCAGCATGAAAAATTTCGGATTATGCAAGCCGGGCAGTGACAGCTTGTGATGTGAATGTTGTTGCCGGGATGCGGAGACGTTAGCAGTAGGCTGACTGGAAATTTCCCCAATGCCGGGAATCACAAAGCTCATGATCCGTAAATAAATATTTTGCTTGTCATTTTGCGCCCTTTGTGCCATTGCCGGCAGCACTTTTTGCAGGTAAAGCAAACGGGTACAGGCCAAGACAAGCATTACAGCCAGCAAGATCACAAGAAAACGTTTACCTGTACGACGGTTTCCGGAGTGCAAACGCCTGCCGCCGCGCACCGTAAAAAAAGCCCGCCTGGCCATTTTCCTTTCCCTCCCTTGGACCATTTTGGTCCGCCACATCGCCTGTCTATAACTTATGCTGCAGTTTCTAGCAATATGACAAAAAACATCATACCGCCAAAAGTAAAAAGCCTCCCAATTTTTGCGGGAGGCTTTCTGTGGCAAATTTTTGTGTTTGCAGCCACAGTCTACCGGACTATTATTAATGAAGATATTTTGTGGACTCCTGCCGGCCAATGGCCGGATGTAAAGCAGCATTGAGACCGCCGGCCAGGAGTCTTGCCATATCTTCAATTAATGTATCGATTTCTTTCGGCGTTACCATTAAACGCCCGCCATAAGGATTTAAAATTTCCGCCATCACCGTACGCTTGTCACTTTCGGCAATACTTTGTACCACTTTATAAACAGGAGACTGCGGACCTGCTTGTTCCATAATGGCAGCCAAAAGCTGGCTGGCCAGATCATCGGCAATGGTGACGGCATCCACCACCGTAGGCACCCCCACGGCAATGACGGGAATGCCGATGGTTTCCTGTGAGATGGCCAAACGTCTGTTTCCGACGCCGGAACCGGGTGTAATCCCGCTGTCGGCAATCTGAATCGTTGTATGTAGACGGCTAAGATTACGTGCCGCCAAAGCATCAATGGCAAGCAAAAGATCCGGTTTAGTTTTTTCCACCAGACCCTGAATAATTTCACCGGTTTCAACACCGGTGATGCCCAGTACCCCAGGCGCCAAAGCACTGACGGCACGAAAACCTTCCCCTAAAGTTTCCGGTTCCAGTTTTAAAATGTGCCGTGTCACCAAAAGGTCCTTGACTACACGGGGGCCCAAAGCATCCGGTGTCACATTCCAATTGCCCAGGCCAATGACCAGTACGGAAGTATCATCCTGCAATTGCAAAAGGGAAAGAAGTTCCTTTGTAAACTGCCGGGCAACCTTTTCCTGCAACTCCGTATTTTTTTGCCGCAAACCGGGAACCTCAAGGGTAATATAATGGCCCTGTTTTTTGCCCATGCGTTTTTCTGCTTCCGGTGTGGTAATTTGCACCCGTGTTACCCGCATCTCAGCCAAATCCTCTTCTTGTACCTTCACACCGGGTATTTCTTGCTCCGGCTCACGAATTAACATTTCCCGGGCTTCAATGGCCAAATCCGTACGAATACTTTGCGCTTGCAAATCGGCACACATTTGTCGTCCCTCCAGACACTTTGGGCTAACGTAATTCAGTGGGCACAAAAGCATCGATAATGCCGATTACTAAAGCAGCTAAAGCGGCACCGAGGATGGTAACGCTCATCCCGGGAACTAGCCACTGCGCCACATAAATGACAATGGCGGAGACGATAAAACCAACAACACCTCTATTGCGGGGAGAAATCCTTTCCCCCAGCACGCTTTCCACAATAAACCCCAGCAAAGCAATCACCACGGCAGCAATGAGGGAAACAACAAAACCCATATTAGCAAAGCCCGGTAGTAAAAAACTCACCAGCATCAACACAATGGCGGAAACAATAAAGCGTACAATTAAACCCAGCATAAATTCACCTCCTGCAAAAGAAATATTCTGCCATTAGCTTAACCAAACCATTTCTTCCTATACATTTGCAAGAATTGTTGCATTTTAAATAAACACATGGTAAAATTGACAGTGTCTTTTAAAGCCGGTGAAGGAGGTGAACGCATGCCAAATACAAAGCAAGCAATCAAACGGATGAAAATAACCGCTAAACGGACTGCACGTAACCGTCGGGTAAAAAGTATGGTTAAAACCGCCATCCGCCGGTTTAGAGACGCATTGGAGCAGGGCAATTTGGAAGAAGCCGGCATGAAATTAGCACACGCCGTAAAATTACTTGATAAAGCCGTCAGCAAAGGCGTTTTGCATAAAAATGCTGCAGCCCGCAAAAAATCACGCTTGGCTTTGCGTTACAATAAAGCTGTTGCCGCGCAAGCAACAGTTGCCCAAGCAGCAAACGAATAAATGGTTCTCATCACAACAAGCCCGGCATTTCCGGGTTTTTTGTTGTACACTTCCACCTCCTTGCCGGAGACAGAAGGAAATTTTAAGACGAAAATTAAGAACCGAAGGTACATCGGCCTTCGGTTCTTTTATTATTTAGCACCTAAAGCAACGATTAAAGTTTCCAGCGCTAAAACGGGTTCAATACGCCCCCGTTTTATATCCAGCTCACATTGGGCCAACAGTTCCACGGCGCGTTTTAAGTACGACATACTTGTTTTTGCCGCCTGTGCAGAAACTTTTTTGGCAGCATAGGGGTGAATTTTAAGCGCACCGGCCAAATCGTTTTCACCGGCGGCCAAAAGTTCCTTTGCCTCGCCCAAAAGGCGAAACTGGCGGATTAGCATGGCTAAAATAAGTAGAGCAGGTTCCCCGGCAGCCAAAAGATCACGTAAAAAAAATAAAGCTTCCTTTGTCCTACCGTAAACGACCGCATCCACCAGCGCAAAAATGTCCGCCTGGATGGTACGTGTGCAAACTGCCATGATGTTCTCCTTGGTTACTTCTTTTTTCTCCCCCAGAAAAGCTGCCAATTTGGCAATTTCATTGGCTGCATTACGCAAATCCCCGCCAATCCTCTCCACGAAAAAAGTTAAATTCTCACCGGAGATATTTTTACCCTGGGCGGCAAGTTGCTGCTTCACCCAGTTTTGTAAAGCATAGCCCTTGAGGGGTTCAAAGCGAAAGACGGCACCGCGGGCATTGAGTTCTTTGACGACCTTGGCGGTAAAGGAAATTTCGGGAGCAAAAAAAACTAAACAAGCCTCATGATTTTTTACCAATAAACGCTGCAGCAGCTCCTTTGTGAGCCGCTGTCCCTTGGCAAAATAGGGAGCGTTTTTTACCAGTAAAAGGCGGCTGCCGCCAAATAAAGACACTGTATCCGTCATGGCTACAACTTCTGTCAAAGCATGCTCCCTTCCGTCCACAACGGCACTGGCCGCCTTGGCTTCAGCATGAGGGAAAAATTTCTTTACCAGCTCTGCTGCCGCCTGTTCTGCCAAGTAATCCTCTTCAGGGTAAAACAGGTAAACAGGCCGTATTTTCCCTACCTGAAGCTCCCGCTGTAGCCGTAAATAATCTGGTTCCTGCTGTTTTCGCATTTAATTCACCCGGCTTACACTATATTCACCATATATTTTTCCACGCAGCCTGGTTTTCCCTGCCAATCTTTTTGCCCCCTTTACTCTTTTGCAGGCACCATGACAGTGGGACCGGCCAAAGGATCAGCCGGCCAAGCCGCTTCACCGTGCTTGGGGTAAATAACGGGCGTGCGCACCTCCAAAGGAATTTCTTTGCCACAGGCACGATAAAAATTTGCCAGGTGTTTGCGGAAAAGTGCTTCAAAGGGAGCCGCCTGGTAATAGGGCATGCTGTCTACCCACCAGGTGAAATCGCTGCCTTCGGCAATTAAAAGATTTTCTTTTGCTTGCATAAATTGTTCAAAACTAATGCTTCCTCTCACTTCCTCCAGCGTCTGCCGTGCCTTTAGCAGCATCTCCCAAAGCCTGTTTTTACTGTCGCTGCCAATCCAGCGTGCCAAACTGTGATCAACCCAGGAGCCGGTAAAAATTTGTTTTAATTCTCGTGTGGGCGGGTACTGGCGGAGAAATTCCTGTACCGTCACGGTAATTAAACCGCTTTCTGCAGACAGGCGGCTGTAAAGTTTATGTAAGAAGACATTTTTGTCATGGGGATACCATTCCCAGGCATTTTCCCCGTCAAGGGCCAAAGTTACTAAATGGGGACCGGCACAACCGGAGACCGACTCCCTTATCCGGTGTAAGCGGCCAATAAGATCATCCACGGCATGGTCCAGCGGCATCTGGTGGTAAACAAAGCCGATACGATCAGAAAGATGATGATCGCGAAAAACCATGGCTATTTTCTTCCTGCCTGCCCGCACCAAGTAGGGACGGTAAAGCTCGTCTGCATTTAAAACATGGCCAAAGCCGTCGCGGTAAAATTCAATTCCCAAAGAACGGGCTAAAATATCCTCATCGGAAATAGTCCAGGCAAAGCCGTGTTCGGCAAATAAAGCAAGCGTTTCCGGACTGACAGCCTGCTCGGGGGGCCAGATACCGGCAGGATGAGTGTTAAAGTAATGATAATACTGATTTATAGCTTTCACAATCTGTTCTGCTGCAGCCTCAGGATAACTATAAGTTTTGGGAACCTTTAAACCGGGGGAAGCGCGCAGGGCGCTCCGGCTATCGACCAGCAAAGGCATAATGGGATGGTAAAAAGGTGTGGTCATCACCTCAATTTGCCCGGACAGTGCCAACTCTTGATGTACTGGTACTACCTGGCGCATGATCTCCCACTGCTTGGCAATGACTTTTTTCTTATCTGCTTCCGTAAAATTTTGCCCTTTTGCTTGCAGCGCCTGCAATTCGGGATCATGGGCACGTATTTCCGGGTCAATCCAAGTTAAATTAAACCATACCTGCAAATCAAGATAATCTTGGTCGGTAAAACGAGCCAAAGCTTCCTCCACAGCTTCCGGCTCCCGGCGATATCCTTGCTTCGCCAAAAGCTCTTGATAACGTGGCCAGAGGGCAATGACACGCTCCCAATGGATATCAAAATAATGCTGCAACAAAAAACGTTTTTCGGCAGTAGTCAGTTCTTTCACCGGTTTCATGACTTTAAGGTAATAATCTTCGGCACCTTGCAGGTAATCTTCCAGTTGCACCAGCAAAGAAGGTGTGAGGTTAAAAGTTTGCCTGATTTTCGGATAACGGCGTAAAATGGCCGCCATTTGGTAGTAATCTTTGGCTGCATGCAGGCGTACCCAAGGCATAATATATTTTTTTTGTGCTGTATCTTGATAAAAAGGCTGATGCTGATTCCATACAAAAGCAACATAAAGCGGTTTCATCATTAATGCATCTCCTTTACCAGCTCTTCTACCGTTTGCGTAAAAGTTACCGCCCAGGGGGTTTCAGGCTTTAATTTTACTTCCCAGGCAAAAAGCAAGGTGGAACCTTGATAAACACGCTCCATACCGGCTTCTGACTGGGATACTGTTTCCAGCGGCATCCTCCACACGCTTGTCGGCCGATCAAAACGAAACATGGTGGTAATACCCAGCCATTCATCCACCAGGCCAAAGCGGGTTAAATTTGGCACTTTACCGTAAGAATTCAGTTTTTTATTTTGCAGGGTGTGTCCGGGTACGTGGTAATAACGATCCTTTGCCTCCCCGGCCAAAAAATTAAGGTTAAATTCAACGGCAAAAACCATCTCCAATTCTATTTTGGCATGGTTTTGTAGCTTGTAATCAAAGGAAATTTCTCCGGTGTTGGCTCTATAGGTTAGTGTTTTGCTGATACTGACCGGAAATTTTTCTTCATTTTTATAAACACTACCTTTACGGGTAAGTTTAACGGTCACCTGGTCCTGCGCCAGAGTATGTTTTACTTCATAGGGCGCATCGACAAAATCGCCCCTCTCCATTTGTTGCAGGTTGGTGTTATCGACACTGCTGCCCGGCAGGAAAAAGTGATCACGCAGGGAAGTGCGGCGATAATAATCATAAACTAAAAGTTTTTCCAGCCCCACTTCCTTAACACTTTTGAGATGATGAATACTTTGCGCTTTTTCATCGTTACAGACACCTTGGGCTTGTTCGTAAAGATTGCAGTGATAAGTTTCCGGGCGGCGTGTTAAAACATCAAGTAAATTAAAACGACGCGGTTTAAAAGACAACTCCAGCAAACTGCCCCCCAGAAAAGGTGCCACGATTAAACCAAGCTCCGGCCCGGAAATGAGAATTTCTTGACGACCATCAAAATCAAAATCTTTCTCTGCCACTTCCAACCAGGTTTCTGTTTGATGTAAAACTTTATCCGCCAAATCTTCCGCCGCCAACAAACGGCTATATAAAGCGGAACGCAAAAAATTCAGGTATAAACCGCCAAAAACACCGTGCCAATATGCACAGTTGCATTGACCTGCCCAAAGGTATTCCAGAGCTTCCCTTTTTTGCGGGCCCTCCGGCAGTTTAGTAATTTTCTCCCGCACCAAAAGCATCTTTTTATGTATCTGATTGCTTTCCGGATAACGCAGAAAGAAGTTGCGCCAAAAGCTGCCGCACCATTCTTCCATTTCCCGGTAAGCGCCCGCCGGTAAGTACACCAGTCCTGCCGGGGGAAATTTTTGATAATACTCCTGAAAAGTAGTTACATGCAGCCAGTGGCTGTTTTCCACCAACTTGGTAAAAAATTTCTCCAGCCATTGCTTTTCGTAAACATGTTTAAAGGTACCGGGCCAGGAACCGAATTTTTCCCCGTCGTCGGCTAAAACTACAACCCTGTCTCCTGCCTCCGTTGCCATTTCCGCCAAGTAGTCGATTGTTTCCTGGGGATCGGCAAAAGGGATAAGGTAGCGCAGTTTCTCACTGATGGGGAAAATAAAAAGGCGCTTGCCTGCCTCTTCTGTCACAAAATAATGCAGTGTTTCCGCCTCCGTAAGGCCGATTTTTTTTAAGTGCATATCGTCTAAGACGGTATACTTGATACCGGCCTCTGCCAAAGGACGTACCAAATGCGGTTCCCACACACGCTCAGCCAACCAGGCGCCGCTTACTTCTGCCTGAAAGTTTTCCTGTAAGAAGCGACTTTGTTTTTTTATCTGCCCCACTTTATCCTCATCCGGAATCATGACGAGAATGGGCTCATAAAAGGCACCGCCCATTATTTCCAGTTGTCCGGCTGCAGCCAACCGGCGCAAGCGGTTGAGGAAATCCGGCCGGTTTTTTTGTAACCAACGCAAAAGAATGCCTGAATAATGTTGCACCACTTTAATTTGCGGAAATTTTTCCAGGGTGGCAATAAAGGGTTCATACGCCACTTCATAATTTTTGACAAACACGTCAAAAAAATTGCCTTCCGGCTGATGGTTATGTAAGGCCAAGATAAAATGAATTTGTTTTCCCGGTGCCATCTTCATCATCTCTCCTCCCACCTGCCGGTCACAGCCGGTATTTGTTGGTTTGCTAAAAGAAAAGGTAAATGTGCGGGAACAAAATTGCGATAAATCTTGTCATAGAGCGCAGCCGCTTCTTTCAGGCTGTAAAGCTCATGTACGGCCTGGACAAGCTGCTGCCTTTTCGCCCACAAGCTTTTTGTTTGACCGGAAAAATCCCGGTATGCCGTCAATAGGGTAGCCTCCAAAGTATCCGGTGCATAGAAATAACAAGCTTTTTTTATGCTTGCTTCACCCTCCAATAATGCCGTCAGATGACTTTTTTCCGGCACCAGAGGTATACAGCCGGCAGCCATGGCGGCAACAATTTGCTGCCCTGAAGTTTTTTCATCACACCAGTAAAAGTCGGCGGCCTGGTATTGTTTTTGCCGCTCTGTGGTTGTTTTGGCCTCCGGCAAAAATACTATCCGGTCCCTTAAAGTCTCAGGCAGGGCTAGAGGCTCTTTTTCGGCGGCAAGCACCACCATTTCCGTAGGGGAATCATGTTGCAGCAGTTCTTTTTTACATTCCGGACGGGATTTCCCTTTTGCTTTGGCCCAAAACATTGCCTGTACATACGGTTTTCCCACCACGCATTTCCCGGCAAAGGCGGAAAAAAATACCGGCCATAATTTAGGCATTGCCGTTTCATCCACCACATATCTAGCCGTTTCCGCCGCCAGCTGTTCTACATAAAGATAATCCCCGGTTTGCACACTGCGAGACGGCGGTTTAAGCTTCAGGCAAAGAAAATCAGTTTTTCTTTGTTTTAGTTCCTTAAAGTTCCGGACAGAATAAACAAAAGGAACATGAGAGTACTGGCGGCAAGCAAGGGCAGTACACAGATCCTCGGCGTTAAAAAGATGCATCAGATCTATTTTAATTTCTTTTTCCGCCAGTTTTTGCAAAATCACGGCCACAGCGGCGGCAAAAACCGCCGCTTCTGCACTGGAAACGGCAAAAAGTAAAACAGGACCCTGTTCTACTTTCTGTACCTGCACAGGAAAAATTTTTCCGTCTAGAGAGATATAAAAGGAAGCAAACCGGGTCGCCCGGTCTGTGGGTTTTAACTCTTTCTCTGACAGAAAAAGAAGGCATTCATGCCCGAAAGTGGTTAGTTCCTGTGCCAAATCCCTGAGGGAGGTTTCAGTATCAAAACTGTTTAAAGACCTGCCAATTAATCCTATCCGCATATTATCCCTACTTTTAGCTGCTGGCTTAGCAGCATTAGCTTGCCAATTAAGCATCGTTTCTATGCAAGGGATGCTTTCACACCGCTCCAACATTATAAAAATGGCAGGAGAGGCAATACTAATACATGTTCTTATTTCTTTTGGAGAAAAGCTTAAAGGAAGGAGGCCATTATGGATATAGCCGATCGCCACCAACTAAATGCCGGTTGGACTTTACCCGCCGCTTACGGTATTGATCGCTTGGTTTTATTGCCGCGGGATCCGCATAAATTATTTGCTTATTGGGAAATTACTTCCCGCTTAACAGAAAATCTGCGCAGCCAATACGGGGACCTCTGGGATCAAGGCAAAAATATTTTACAGATCATACAAGTAGAGACAAATTTAAAAAAAGAGATTGAAATTAATGCAGAAGCCGATTGTTGGTACATAGACGGTATGGAAGCAGATCGCATCTACCAGGCAAAAATCGGTCGTAGGTTGCCGGACGGAAGGTTTATCTGTTTTGTCGCTTCCAATATGGTCCGTACACCGCGCAATTCCCTTTCTCCGGTCATTGATCCCCGTTGGCGCATTTTTGCTTTTTGGCAACATTATTACTATCACAGAAAACCGGGCGG
>Ga0209537_1004303_pt1 | contig 12227 bp, 15 predicted proteins | sample BioPla4DNA1_FD_187698 | JGI IMG/M metagenome (GOLD analysis project Ga0209537, IMG submission 187698) | Biogas fermentation microbial communities from Germany - Plant 4 DNA1 (SPAdes) (version 2) | ecosystem: Engineered > Bioreactor > Anaerobic > Digestate | place: Bielefeld, North...
TGCATTATCTCTCTTTTAAGGTCTACCAGTCTATCTATATCGGCCGTTACATCTCTTTCAAGGTCTATTATCTTAACGAGTATCTTTTCTATCCTAGACCGGTTTTCCTGAGAACGGATATTGTCCGCGCTCATCACTCTAGAAATATTGATACTCATAGCCCGGAGTTTTTCTATTTGCTCCAGCTTAGCGTTTATAATGTTGTCCAACCTCTTTACTTGTCTAAGGTATTGCTTTGCTGTCATTTGAATACCCTCCTTGTCTCTTTATCCCGGATAACGACCCTCTCTACTAATTCAAAGCCTGCTAAATCTATCATACACCTTAAAGCTCTTATTAAGCGGTTTGCCCTTTTTTCTACTTCCCGGTCTTTTTAATAATCGGCTTTAAAGCTAAATAAACTGTCGGGTCTGGAAGCCCGCTGGCGTTATATTTAGGACCTCTGCCGGCACCCATTTTTACCCCTCCTTTTTTCTATTTATAGAACGTTCTGAACTGAAACCATCAGGATAACGATTTTTTAATTTTTCTATATTAAAACTGGCCACTTCTTTCATTGAAACTCCTAACCCTTCACAAGTTTCTGCGATATACCAGAGTACATCCCCCAGTTCTTCTATGATTTTATTTCGATCTAATCTATGTCCCTGAAACTTATGTTTCTTTAAAACATCTATAGCCTCTCCAGCCTCACCATTAAGACCCATGAGTCCATTCTCGATTTTCTCAATTAACTGCATTTTTCTACTGCTTGTCCTCTGTGCCAATCTCTGATATTCTTCAAATGTCATTTTACCCTCTCCTTTTCCTCATCAAATTCAATGATTGTCATATTTATTGTTAATATCCATTAGCATTCCTCACTTCAGTAATTCAGCTTTTAATTTTCTCAATAACTCCTCTTGCCTTAAATTTTTACCTTCCAGGACCTCAACAACCCTCTCATCAACGGTATCTTTAGCTATAATCCTGTAAATCCTTACTGTATTTCTCTGTCCCTGTCTATGAAGTCTTGCATTTGCCTGTTGGTATAGCTCCAGGGACCAGTTAAGACTGAACCAGACTATTATAGAACCTCCATCCTGTAGGTTTAAGCCATGGCCGGCACTTGCCGGATGGGCCAGAAGGATTTTTATCTTCCCTTCATTCCAGGCCCTAATGTCTTTTTCATCTTTTAAAACAACTACATCATCTTTGAATTTTTTCTGAATCCGGTCCAGATCAGATTTATAATTATAATAAACAAGTAAATTTTCTCCGGTACACTGCTCTATAAGCTCCTCCAGCGCTTTTATTTTTTCCTCATGGACCTGGTGGTACTTCTTATTTTCATCATAGATAGCTCCACTGGCCAATTGTAATAGTTTATTTGTAACTGCTGCTGCAGACACTGCAGGTATGTATTCATCATTGATATTTATAATGGCTTTTCTGGCCATCTCTTTATAAAGCTCCATTTCCTTTTTATTCAGTTCTACATACACATCCATAACAATCGGCTCTTTTAAGTCCAGATAATCCTCAGCTTTCATGGAGATACATATATCAGATATACGTCTATCTATCTCTTCCTTGGCTCCTTCTTTTAACTGATATTCAATATAATTTCCCCTGGGATAGGCATTGAAATATTTTCTTCTAAAAGTAGTGATATTTTTTTCCAATCTTTCACCCCGGTCCAGAAGATAAAGCTGCGCCCATAAATCCTTGTAACCATTCGGCACTGGGGTTCCGGTAAGCCCTATTACCCTCTTAAAATATGGAGTAACGGTCCTTAGTTTTCTAAATCTCTTACTTTGATGATTCTTAAAACTGGAGAGCTCGTCTATTACTAAAGCATCAAACATCCAATTATCCTGAAGATAATCAACAAGCCAAACAACATTATCCCTGGTAGTTATATATATATCAGCCTCTTTTTCTATTGCTGCCATTCTCTCCTTTGGGTTACCTAATACTTTAGATATAGTTAGATTTTTTAAATGATCCCATTTTTCATACTCTGCAGGCCAGGTATTATAAGCTGTCCTTTTAGGAGCTATTACTAAAGCCTTACCTATTTCAAAATAATCATTGATTAATCTATCTAAAACAGTATAAGTTATAACAGTCTTCCCCAAACCCATATCAAGAAACAGGCCACATTTTTCATTTTTTAATGCAAAATCTATAGCTACTTTCTGATATGGATGCGGTATGAATTCAGCCACAATGATCACCTCACTTCTTGTGTAAACCTGTCTACATCTTCTAAACTATTTATCTTGTAATATTTAAAACCCAGGTTCTCTAGGATCTTCTTCCAGTATTGCTGTAAAGGTCTTAGTTTTTCTCCCGGCCTTTTACACTCCAAGAAATATATCCGCCCTCCTGGTAATAATACTAATCTGTCTGGAAGCCCGTTCGATGATTGGCTATTCATTTTAATACACCGGCCCTTAATCTTTTTCACTTCTTCAACTAAATGTCTTTCAATATTTTTTTCTAACATGATTTACCTCTCTGTTAATTTTTCCCGGGTGTAAACAAAGTTAATAGAAAAAAGTGTAAGAGTATATTTATATTAATTAGAGGGTATATATAGGTATATATATATACCTAATATTTATATCTTTATAATTTATAAATTTTGTTTACTTTGTTTACGAATATATATAAACCCTTATGGCTATTGACTTTAAAGCGTAAACAAAACAGATTTATTTTGTTTACATTGTTTACACTTTGTGTAAACACAATTTTTGGAGATGTAAACAAAATATATAGAAATGTAAACAGAATTCTTAGTATTGTTTACGCACAAATCCTCTTTGAGTTCCATATAATTTTCCGAATCTCATACCGCCTTTTGACGGCTTCCAGCCTGGGAGACTTCTTAAAATATCATTGATTTCTCTGCTATTAATCGGTTTTAAATCTCCGGGTCTTTTCTGTAGAAGTTCACACCAGATCTCCAGGACACAGACCCTGTCTTTTTTATATGTTAAATCTCCATAAGTGAATGTATCTCCATCCCCTCGTAGGAAGGCTATCCTTTCAACAAGGTCCATCTCTTCCCAATTGGCCGGGTATTCCCTGTCCAGATACTCTTCGATCAAGCCGGCCAGCGGGGTATCCTCTTTAAACTTCTTCTGCATCTCCTTAGCCATTTCAAGTGCCTCTCCTGTCAGATGGATAGGTTCTCCCTTCTTATATAAATAGTAGGCTTCTGCCCATATCTGGTCCACTTCATCCTGAGTCAAATCATTCCATATACATTTAGTGGGCTCCTGGACATGGCATAATATAGGGTATGTTCGCCTATCTCCTGTCGGGTCTCTCAGGAAATCCCCGTCATTTGTTGTACCCCAGAATACGCATTGCCGGGGGAACCGGGAGGTATGTTTTGCATAGGCCACTCTATATATATCCTCCTGCCTGCTTAAGAAGGATTTAACCATATCCCTGTCAGCCTTTCTGGTTGCGTTAAGTTCTGCAAGTTCTATATGCCAGACACCCTGGAGAAGTTCAGCTGCTTCTTTCCCTTTCATGGTATCCAGGTTGTCAGAGTACCAATCCATGGCCAGTTTTGATATAAAGGTAGATTTCCCTATTCCCTGAGGCCCTGAAAAAGTAGGCATCGTGTCATACTTAATCCCTGGTTCCATTACTCTGGCCACCGCCGCAACTAAATGGATTTTGGCCACACTTCTTGTGTAGATACTATCCTCAGCCCCCAGATAGTCTATAAACAATGTTTCCACCCTTTTCCGGCCATCCCATTCCAGGCCATTAAGGTAATCTCTGACAGGATGATATTTATTCTTATCAAATACCAGGTTTTTTGCATCTTCAATCTTATACACTGTTGTGATGTTATAGTTATTTTCAAGGAAAAATCTGATACCTGAATCATCCATATCAGACCAGTCATGGTCCCCTATATTAGTCCATGGAACCCCGGCCTTAACTATAGCTCTATTCGCAAATTCATCATATACCAGTTTCCCCTTTACCCTGGGGTCGTTTTCTAATATAATCAAAGCATTCTGGATGGTGTTTTCTGTTTCTCCCTTTTTGTTATAAGCCAACTTCTCTAGCCAGCTCAAATCGGGTTCTTCTTCATCTTCAAAACTGAATTCCTCTTCCAGGTTATTTAGTCTCTCCTTACCAAGAGTCAATCTGACTTCAGGATCATTTGCTGCAAACTCTATCATTTTGGTATAAGAGGGTAATCTATTAACAGGAGTATTTTCTTTAACACCATCAGCATCATCAAGAGCACCAAATAAATGTATTCTCACCAAATCAAAGGCATTACATAGCTTTTCTGATACCGGGTCTGTTGCATGATGAGAATATGCGAATTTATCTTCATATATAACTAGACCACCTACGGTGCTCCCTGCTTTATAGGTATATCTGCCTTTTGTATTTGTAGGTTCGTATACATCGCTTAAAAACTTTTCTATTGCTTCTGTAATGGTATAGGTCCTGCAGAAAGCTCCTATAAAACCCTTCTTTTCATGAGGATCCTCCTGTTTCTTAGCTTCACTGTGGATAATATTCTCTTCTCTGCTGCTGGTTGGCCATTCACTTATGTCGGTCCAGTCAAAATATGAATCCAGGATCTGATCTACATCTAATAAATTTCCTTTCTGGTGTTTGAAAATAAACTCTCCGTCTTTACTGGTGCTGGGCCAGTACATCAACCGGATAGGAGTATAAGTAGTATCATCGAACATATCTATCCCAATATCATAGGCAACTCTTCTTGCAATGGCCTGGTATTCATCAGGCAGGACCGGCCTACTTAAGGGCATGACCAATCTTATCCTGGGTTTTTCTGGAGTGTGTGAATGGGTGGAATAGATACAGAGCTCATTACCAAAAAACATTGTAATTGCATCCCAAACATCATCAACAGAGGTATGGATATAATCCATATCAAGAGTTAATACTGATCTATATGCCAGGTTTTCTGCCTTTCTTCTACCACTTTTTAATGGCCCACCTACAAATCCGCCTATGTCCTTAATCTGGTCTCTTTTAGCCTTGGTCATGGCAAAATACTCTTTAATGGTTTCATTTGTTCTGGTTGTATTGGAGAGTTTATATAGTAACTTGGACCAGGAGATTTCAATATTCTTCCACTTGGTATCAAACCTACTATTCCCTACTGCGATATTAAGATTTATATCACTTTCTACCTGGATGGGTTTAACTACTTTAATCTTGGCCACCTCCTAATCTTTCTGGTAGTACTCACATTCAAAACCTTCCGCATTGAGAGGTAAGTCTCTTGCCCATTCTACTTCAGCGCTCATTATTTCTATTACCTTCTCTAACTCGTATCTGTCCTTTTCTATTTCAATTATTACTTCATCATGCACATGCATCACTATGTCATACCCTGCCTGGTCGAGTTTCAGAAGGCTGAAAGCTAATATATCCCTTGCTGTTGCCTGAACAATATTCTCTACCAGTTTTCCTCCATAAGTGGATTGAACAATCCAACCTGTTCCCGCAGAATTTCTTTCATGAAATATGATCTGTTCTTTTCCTTCAAACTTATCATGAGGTCTTAAATGTGGTCGGGCATATGACAGACATCTGCCACTGGGTAGTTCAATAAATAAAATTCCGCTTTTTATATAACTCTTAAGTTTTCCATCAGCCCATATTTCTACAGAATTTTCTCTGATAGTCTTTTTTACTCGAGTTTCCGTTTCATACCATAGATTAACTATGTTCTGGTTGGTTTCTCTCCATCTGGTTACCAGATCAGCTAGTTCATCATCATTTAAACCCATTTTGTCAGCTCCCATTGCTTTTAGAGCTCCTACAGAGCCCTGGTATCCTAAAGCCAGGGTGGCCACTTTACCTTTACTCCGGAGCTCTTTATCAACCAGTTCTATAGGTACATTGAACATCTTTGATGCTGTAGCTTCATATATAAGTCCTGTATCCTTGAAGACATCCAGGACCCATTGTTCATTTGCAAACCAGGCAACCACACGGGCTTCAATAGCTGAGAAGTCAGACACGATAAACTTTTTACCTTTAGATGGAATTATGACTGTCCTTAGACACTGAGATAAGATATCAGATACATTATCATATGCCATGGATAACATTTCATAATCTCCTTGCTTAATAAGTTCTCTGGCAGTTCCCAAGTCTTTAATAAAATTCCTGGGAAGGTTATGGACCTGTATCAACCTTCCGGCCCATCTGCCTGTCCTGCTGGCCCCGTAGTATTGAATACTCCCTCTGCTTCGGCCGTCAGACATGATAGTCTCTTTCATGGTGTAATATTTAGCTGTAGAAGTTTTGGATAGTTGCTGTCTAATCTGTAATACTTCCACTACCTCTGGATAATCTTTAAATTTTACTATTAAATCATCTATTACACCTTTGGCCAGGCTTTTGACGTGCACTCCGGTAACAATTTCAATGAATTCTCTTATATCTTTTAAAGAATTAGGATTATCACATCCAGTAATTTCTTTAAATCTTTTGGCAGCTGCTTTATATATTTCCTGATCAATTTTAATAGCATTATTAATCATATCTATATCAAGCCTAATACCTCTATCATTTATCTTCTGGTCCAGGGCATATAGTTCTAATTCCCATTCAGGTATTACAAACCTATCCAATTTCTGTTTAATGGCTAGCTCCACTTCAACATCTCTTTTGTTATATTCTTTAAATAACTTCCAGTCTTCATCTAATAAGTCGAGTTGCTTATTTTTATTAGGCTTACAGAATTTATCAATCAATTTTTTCCCTATCTTCATCTTTGATTCTTCTTCAGACAACCCAATGGCATTACCTACAGAAGCAAGACTACCGGTTATGCCGCAGTACCAGGCTTTGGCCATGGTACAATTCCAATTAACTGTCTCAATATTGAAAAATTTATTCAGACAGACTCTTTCAAATTGAGCATTAAAGGCATGTTTCTTGACTTCAGGATCAATCAAAGCTTTAAAAACATCTTCCGGTATTTCCTCTCCATGTGCTAAATCTACCACCTGCACTTCATTTTCATTAACGGAATAGGCAAATAGTAATATTTTGAAATCAGGGGAGTCTACATATTTGTAGACCCCCACTTTATCTAAATCTTCACTGCTGTATGTTTCGATATCTATATTTAATGTTTCTATTTTAGAGTAAGAAATCATCATCCGGATCGACCTCTTCAAACTCGAAGTCAGCTTCAGCTGGAGTGATGCTTCCTAAAGGTTCTCCATCTGCTTCTTTCTGTACATTACCCAATCCAGCAGCAATGCCACTATTTCCAGCAGTGTTGTAAGGGTAGAAATTAAGAGTTACATTTACATAGCAGCCGGCATATACTTCATCTTCTCCTAAGGTTATAGCTTTTCCGGTGGATTTATCTAAACACTTTCCTACAACTGCAGGAGGTAATTTGGAATTTGCATTGATGAAATAGGAATTGGCATAGGCTCCATCCTCTGGCCGGTCTGTATCCCCATCTCTTAACGGAAGTCTTAAATTTGCTGGGATTTTATTGCCTTTCCAAATACCGTCTTCCAGGCCTTTTTTCTTTGCATTTTCTATGGCCTGTTTAATTACCTGAAGGCTTTCTTTATCGTCCTTTGGAATAATGAGGCTCGCAGAATATTTAGGCTCCTGACCTTCAAATCCCCTTGGTTCGAATAAATTAGGATAGCTTAACCTCACATTGGTCAACAATACCTTAGTTTCATTTAAAAGTTTACTCATATATATCATCTCCTTTGATTTTTTTGTTAGACAATAGAAAACAGTCTTATTTGAGCTCTCTCACCGTCAATATATAAATTGACTTCTTCAATCAACTTATATAAGTCTCTTACGCATTCATCTGATAGTAAATGTTTTGGATCAATCTGCTGATCAGGAGTGTAGGATTCACTTATTTTATGAGGTGTATTTAAGTTTAAATTACAGTAATTTATTGAGCATTTCCTCACCTCCTATTTAAAGTCAAATTCATCTTCTACAGTCTGAACTATAGATTCTCTTCTATCTGAATCTTCTACCAGGGTGGGCTTGCCTTCAGGCTTTTCTACATATCCTGCACTCAGTTCTTCAAATTCTTTTTTACCAACTAATTTTTCTAATGCTGTTATGGTATTAATCTCTTTAGGTTTGTATATTTTTTCTTCTGGATAACCTAAGGATATTAATAGTTCAGCCAATCTTTCTTCATCAACTATCTTTCTATTTGACCGGCCTTCAACTACCTTAAATCCAGGAATCTTAATTCCGGATAACGCCAGCTGTAATGCATATTCTGTAACATCTTTCAGCCAGTCTTTTATAAGTTTTTCATGTTTTAAGATGTCTGATAGTTCATCCAGTGATAGAGATTCTTTTTCCTTTTCTTTATGCATTTCATATATTTTCTTTAGATACTGGCTTCTGGCCTTACACTGGCCTTTGAACTTACAAAACATACACCAATCACCAGGGACCGTTTCTCCTTTACCATTAAAGGCCAGTATGGCTTTTTCTTTGACTACTTCTTCTCCCCAGGCTTTTAAATCTTTAGCACTTATTGACCAGGAGGATATACCTCCCAGTCTAACCTGGGCAACTGTCAATATTACCTCTTCTATGTTGTATAGAAAATCGAAAGCTTCTAAAGCTCCAAGTCCGTATAACATCAATTGCGGATTGTTTTCTACTTCTACCTCAACACCTTTGCCGAATTTCAAATCAATAACCTCTATTTTGTTATCTCCTATGATCACACAGTCTCCAGTTCCGAATCCTTCAGGTACATATTTTGAAAAGTCCAGTTTCTGTTCTATTGCAATAACTGTCAGCTTATCCTTTGCTTTAAATTCATGGTATCTCTCTATACAATAGGTGGTGTATATATCTATTTCATTAAGCATACCTTCATAAAAAAGTTCATTATTCTTAAGTTCTGACATAAATTCTTCATATTCAGCTATATCAGCAAAATCATTGCTATTAATCTCAGCTCTCAAGATTAGCTCGGCAATTTCATGGGCTAAGCTTCCTTCTTCAGCATAAATATTGGTAGTATCAGGTACGGTCTGTTCCAGGACTGGAGCTTTAGTGCAGTTAAGCCACCTGTGAGCACTGGAAGCACTTAAAAAAGCATGTTCCCTCATTATAGCTCCTCCAGATCTTTCATTACTGCCTCAAAATATTCTTCTTTAAGCTCAGAAATATTAGAAGCACCATATTTATCAAGAATGGCTTTTAATTGATTCCTATTTGATGGAGAGTTCTTTGCCACAAAAGCAGCTCTCACTTCTTCCTTAGTGTATTTATTTTGTAAAGCTGAAGCATCTTCAGTAGAAGTCTCTTTGACTTCTTCAACTATTGCCGTTTCCTTAGCCACTTCTACAGTATCTTCTTTCCTAACCTTGCTTTTCACATCTTCCATCAGCTCTACTGCTGCCTCTGCTGTATTCACCAACCCTCCTCTATATGCCAGGGCGCTGCCCAGGAGCGCCAGGGCTTCAGTAAGTTGGTCTAAACCTTCTATTTTAATTTTAATCTCTACCATTGAAATTCCCTCTCCTTTCGTGGTATACTTATTTTAGATAATGTTTTCTTGAGGAACCTATTCCACTGGCCGGGACAGGTTCTTTTTTGTGCTTTAAATTCTCCCTGTAAAGATGGCCATATCCACAGTAATACTCCTGACCGTTAATTCTTTTATACACGTACAGTGGTAGTCTTATTGGTCTCACCTCCTCTTTTAAAATCTTAGTTGTTTCCTTATATACTTTTTTCAGGCTTTTGTTCTCCTTCAACCCACTTAATTATGAGATGTTTTACTCTAAACCACTCTGTATCACAATTAGGGCATTTATATTTATCGGTAGTTAGACTTATATCAATTTGTTTTAACTTTTCGCCGCAGTTCAGGCAATGATAACTGTTCATTCTTCCTCAACCTCGCTTTCTTTTTGTTTCTCAACAACCAATTCTTCCTGAAATAATCTTGTTAGGGTTACAGTATCAATGCTATTCCATACTTCTTCAGGAAGATTGATTCTTATTTCTTTTTTCTCTGGCAAGTAATCTACTTGGTAAATGTCGTTCATCTCACTCATAATCACCCTCCTCTCTTGCATACCTAACCAAGTTTTCCCACCTCTGTATTGTGTCGTATGGAATTGCAACTTTTCTAATTGACATGTCATATATCAGTAATATTGCTTTTTCAAGTGCATTTATTAGGTCGTTATAAACATTGTCTGATACACCATTAGGCTTCATTTCTCCCCACCCTTTCTTAATCAAAACTTTCTTGAAGTTCAAGAATTTCAATAATTTTTTTCTTCTGATGCTCTGCTTTTCTGTTGCCAGCAAGAATGTCATATAAATATGTTAGGCTTATTCCAATAGCATCAGCTAAGTCAGTAAGCTTCATGTCCTTGTCAATTAATTTTTTTCTCACTGTCTTCTCAAACTCATTCATCTATTACCCTCCTTTCTAGATATTTTATCTAAAAATTTTTTTGCTGAATTATATCAGCTATAATTATATTATACAGATTTAATTTAGTATGTCAATACTTTTTGCTGAATTTTTTTATTTCCTGCATACCTTGCAGGTTGAGCGGAGGCCGGGGAGCTTTACTCCCCGGTCCCGGCCCGCTTCCGGGACTGTCCCTAGCCCTGCAAAACTTCTTCATAGATTTTTTCTGTCAACTCTACGTGAAAAAACCTTACATGGCCCCGTCATGGGGCTAGTTTTTTATCATAAGTAATCCTCTAACTCGTCTGGGTCAATATCCCTAGCCAGCTTTGCATATTCTTCTAATGTTATTTCAATATCTCTGAATTCGTTTACAAACCACTCGTATTCCTCTCTTAAGCTCATAGCTTCTGTTGGCAGCCAGGTGAGACACCAGGCGATTAGATCTTTTTTGTCTTTATAGTAACAATATCCTCCGTCATTACTGTAATAACTGTTATATTCTTTAGACATAATCTTTTCTTTAATCATATAAAGTAACTCTTCTGCAAGTTCTTCTATCTCTCCCACTTTTTCATAATAAAGATCTAAGTCATTTTCATCAGGAACTAATTCTCTTTCTACTAATTTTTTTGATAAATCATCAAGAAACCTCTCTGGCATATCGTCGCTATCGTCGATAAAACCTGCATCCCTTGCCATTTCCTCTTTAATTTTTTCCCTGGCAATCTCTAATAGTTTTTCTAACATTTTTATCTCCTCCTCATTGTTTTTAATAATAATCTGTTCACCGTCGAAAAACAACTTAATATTTCTAGTCTCTTCACCAAGACCCATCTGCCTGACCCAGGTGGTCGGGAGGGTAGCTCTGAAAGTAGAACCACCTCCCCTCTTTCCGCCTGAAATGCTGACTATCAATTTTGCCTTTCTACTTCTAGTTCTCATTTTTATCCCTCCGCTTTCTATTTTCTATTTTAAAAGGAGATCGGCTTTTTTACTTTAGATATCTAAGCAATATTTCTTTTTTAACGTTTCCCAGGCTCTTCCAGAAACTCTTATACCTGTATATTCGCCTAACCAGTCCTGTGCATCGTTTAAAACTCTTATGAAAGGTTCATCCAGATACCATTTCCATTTTCCAATGAAGTCCCCTGCATTCATTTCTTTTAATTTTTCTTTAGTTTCTTCTAATTTTTTATATGCTTTTTCTCTAGTTTCTTCATATTTGTATTCAGTTTCCCCGATTGCCAGTTCTAGTTCTTCAAATGTCCTGCCGATTGTCTTTTCCCATATATCATTAGCAAACTTGATTTGCTTTTCTGTGCCTTTAAAATTAACCTTCACTTCTTCTTTCCCCCTTTCTTCTTTCCAGGCTATCCTTAACGCCAGTGCTAATCTTGCTTGATAATCTCCCTCCATACCTCTTGCCAGTTCGTGCGCCCTCACCATTATCCTTCTTAACATTTTACCGACCTCCTTTTGTTTTATCCTTTCTTTAATTATATTATATCTTCGTACCGAAGAAAAGTCAACCCCCTTTAAAAAATATTTTTAAAAATTTTACCCCTCACAAACCCCGTCATATCAAGGTTCTTGCAAAAATAATAAAGTTTAAATTTTCTGAAAATTTAATTCATAAATGAAAAAACACCACCTACGCACCATTCGGTGTTTCAGTGGTTCAATATAATTATATCATTTTTAGAATTCATATTCAATACCCAGCAATATTCCCGTGTTCTCCAGATTAACAGGAGTAATATTC
>Ga0209537_1004305_pt1 | contig 12223 bp, 7 predicted proteins | sample BioPla4DNA1_FD_187698 | JGI IMG/M metagenome (GOLD analysis project Ga0209537, IMG submission 187698) | Biogas fermentation microbial communities from Germany - Plant 4 DNA1 (SPAdes) (version 2) | ecosystem: Engineered > Bioreactor > Anaerobic > Digestate | place: Bielefeld, North...
TAAACCGATAATAACTGTCAACTGCTGAAGCTGTCCATTGTCAATTGCCAACTGCCCTTTTGGGAGGTTTTGGAATTCATTGACGCTCCCGGAAGGCGGTGGTATAATAATAGGGAATAGCTTACCGCAAAGCCATATATTAGGTACCCCAGAGGGCTGTAAATGGATATTCGCCCAGAATTATCCTAAAAAATGACAGCGAATAAAGCAGGAAAATACCGCTAGTTCGTAGAAATATACCCAAGAGTTACAGCACCTGTAAGAAGCGCCACTTTCCGGTAAATGGGCTTGCTAAAGGTAAGAACACCTTTAGGAAGGATAAAAGGAAAGTAGTACCTTCTTGAAAGGGGGGATACATACACCGGAGGAGATTTGTTCTTAAGCTGGGAGAAGGAGGAGGATCCTTCAAGAGATGTGAGCAGGGTAGCCGGGTTACACCGGCGAGCCTCCGCCCTGGCAGCCGGGTCTGCACACCGACCGGCTCAGCATCTCTGGCGAAAGACCGGGCCTGTATACCCGGTCGCTTCCCGGAGCCCTGAGTTCCGGGGAATTGTTTCCGAAGAAGGAAAGAAGTGTAAAGGAGGAATTAAGGGATGTCGAAATTCAGTAAAAAGTCGCTGGCTATACTCCTCACCATAGCCTTCGTACTCACCACCGTTGTCCTGCCAGCGTCTGCCAAGACAACCTACAGCAGGGAGACTGCACCGAGAGTCAGTGATGATACTGAAAACGCAAAATTGGGCACTATAAGTATTGAAATCGACCCAATCGTTACTGACGAGCATGAAGCTTGGGTTGAGCTCCCGAAAGATTTCAAAGTAAACCGAGTAGAGGTAACGAAAGCAGTGTATAAAGCAGTGTATGACGGTGCTGCTGAGGTAATGATTAATGGTGAACCTGTTGCGGTTGGAACTGGTGAAGATTTCGGAGCAAAACCTGAGGACCAAGGTTTTGTATTAAAGATTAAAACTCCAATTGATGCTGAAAACGTAGAAGTGCGGCTGGTTTTTGCCGACGTTAAAGTACCCAAGGGTGCCAGTGGTGCCATCAAAGCTACTTTCGAAAACCTGAAAGGCCAGCTTGTGGACGGCGAAGAAATAATCGGGTATGCAAGCGGCGGTGCCCTCAATCTAGCGGTAAGAGAATCCGAAAACTTTGCTGACAAAGGCAAGGTTACTATCAGGGTTACCGAAGCCACAGCAGGAACCTTAAAAAAAGGTAAAGCTTTGAAGGTGAAACTGCCCCGGGGCTTCGAATGGGACCACATTGATGGCTATACTCCTGAAGATCTAGTATTTGGTGATGATGAGGCTCTTGAAGAAGTAAAATATAGTATTAGTGATGATGGTCGCACATTGACAATTGAATTCAAATTTAAAGATGGGAAGGATAAAACTGGTGTACGCACGGCATTTGACGTCTCTGGTAGAATCAAAGTATCTAACCTCGTCCGTGCCAATAAAGGCGATGTGGTAGCAACAGTAAGCGGTGATTATACAACGTCTCCTGAAGAGTTGTTAGTTGGCGTATACGGCGACTATGATTTCGATATTGAAGCAGGAGAACCCAAAACCGTTTACGCCGGTAGGGTCAAGCAGGCTATCGCAGACATTACCATTTCGGAAGAGATTGCCGGTACCTTTATTGGTGGGCGTTATGTAATCCTCGAATTGCCCGACTGGGCCAAGTGGGGTACATTGCCGAAGACCCCCGAAGGCAAAGATGTACACCTTGACTTCGTTGGCTTCTATGGGACTGACGGTCGTACGGCAAGGTATGAAGTAAAATGTGATGATGAAGAACAAAGTGCAAAACCTGAGGAAATCAAACTTAAAGATATGGAAATTGTCCTCGCCCCTGAAGCACCTGTTGGCGAAGACGTGGTTGTGAAAATTAGTGGTTCCGCAGGTGTGCGGGGTGAAGTGGTAGTCGGCAAAGTCGCTGCTCCGGCTGAACTGAAAGTTGATGAAGTTAAAGTAATCGGTATCGGCCGCACCAACCAGGAAATTGGTACCATTACTATAACTGAAGCAAAAGCCGGTATGTTCCGTGCTGGTGAAAAGCTCATCCTCAAGTTGGATGAAGACGTGGCCTGGGAACGCACCCCTGAAGTTAAAGTTGTTGAGGGCGACCTGGAAATCGGCTCTGTTGTAACATACGGCTCTGAAGATCTGTACATTAGTATCAAAGAGGAAAGCGATAAGCCCAGTACCATAGAGGTCAAAGGTGCCGTCCGTACCCTGCGGACCGTCCCAGAAGGTGAAACCTTTGTTGTCCTGACGGGTACCGCAGTAGTTGAGACTATTGACAAAGATAGGTTGGATGATCAGTGGGAACTGGATGATGATGATGATGTGTGGTACTACGTGCATAAAGGCACAGATAAATATAGAGTAGTGCGTAAAGACAACGTCTTCCCCAATGAAAATGCTGTTGCAGAAGCAGTCCTGGCCAAGGTTGGCGTACCTGCACCTGAAATTGCACCTGAAACCAGAGTAGACTTCACCATCGGCAGCACCACCTATGTAGTGAATAACCAGACCAAAGTTATGGACGCAGCTCCCTTCATCGAAGACGGCCGCACCTATATCCCGGTTCGGGCTCTTGCTGAAGCTCTCGGCTGCGAAGCTGACTGGGAGCCGAAGGAAGGCCTGACCGAAAAGGTCTACCTGACCCGCGGTGATGTCGTTGTCACCATCGGCATCGGCGACAACTTCCTCACCGTACAGGAAGGCGACGATGAACCTGTCATCCAGTACTTCGATGGCGCTGCAAAGATCGTCAACGACCGCACCTTCCTGCCGTTCCGCGCAGTTGCCGAAGCCCTTGGTGCCAAGGTAGACTACGCACCCAAGCCGGGCCCTGTAACCCACGTCTGGTTCGAGCAGTAATCAGAAGCTCAGAAGGAGGGATTAACACCCCTCCTTCTTATATTTTCTCACCGTCTATCATCTATTCTTCTGAGGGTAGGAAATACAACCTATTTACCGAAGTATACTGAGGAGCTGAAAGAAATAATATTTATATAATGCGGCTGGGAAAGCGAGGTCAGTTGAGCATGAAACACAATTTGCGGATTGTGGCCCTGGCCCTCCTCCCCCTGCTCCTGATGTCGGGAACCGCAATGGCCGCTGAAACGCCAGAACTGGAGCTTACCTTAAAAGAGGCAGTCGAGCGAGCATTAGCCGTTAGCTTTCCGGTCAAGAAAGCCAGCCTCGAGCGGGACAAGGCACTGCTGGAAAAACAGGAAGCCTCTGAGAAACTACGGGACTTCTATGTCACTTTTTCTCCGGAAGTGGAAGAGGCCCATATCCTTGCCGCTCAGGCGGAGATAAACTACCATATCAAGAGCAAGCTGGAAGAAGCTGAAAAACGGGATTTCACTACCACGGTGGTTGAAAAATACATTAATGTTCTAATAGCTCAGGAAAAGGCAGCAGCCGCCGGTAAGAGTCTCAGCCTGACTCAATATCAGCACGATGCGGCTCAAATAAGTTTCAGCCACGGTATGATTTCCCTGAGCGCCTTGCAGAAAGCAAAGAATAACTTAGAAGAAGCTGAAGACGTCCTTTCTTCTGCCCAGCAGGAGCTCAATAAAGCCTATACGGACTTTAATATCCTTGTCGGATTGGGAGCCGAAAGCCGACCTAATCTGGTATCGGAAATACCATATATCCCCCTGGATATTAATAACATAACTGCTGAGATAAACCGGGCCCTGGATACAAGCCCTGACCTGTGGGCGGTGGAGAGGTTCATAAGCTTAAAACGCCTTGACCTATTGCGCTACTTTGTACCTTCCTACGACGTTGCCGAGCTGGAGTTAGAACTGGCTGAATTGGACGCAAGGGGGATGCGAGAGGAGATAAAACGTAAGCTTCTTCTCCTTATTGACGAGATACTATCTGTAGAAAAAGCCGTGGCTGCTGCTGAAGTTCAGGTGAAGAAGGCGGAAGAAGCTCTGAAGGAAGCGGTAAAACTTCAGTCGGCTGGTCTGTTGACCAAGGGAGAAGTATTGCAACTGGAGGTAGCTCTGGATTCTGCCCGGGCCGCCCTGGATGAGCTGCAGTATCGGCATGCCATTCTTATGACGGCTTACCGCAATCTAACGGGGCGGGAGATCCTTCCCCCGTCGCTTACAGAAGCAGCAGATGATGGCTTGGATTAAGCACTACAGTTTATTATGCTGACATAATGAGAAATACCAAAAGAAATGAATAAGAGGCCACTATGCGAGGGCCTATTTTCTGATGATAATATGCCTTTGCGCTTATATAGCAACCTTTATCTGTTTTCCAGCAGTTCGCGATACAGTTCCTCCAAATCTTCCTCTCCCCTGAACGCTTCTCGCACTCCTGCCGCTATTTCTTCCTCTCCCATCTTCATATAGGCGGAAGCCAGGTAAACCAGGCATTCTTTATAATTGGCATCGCCTTCCGACACCTTGGCCAGATAATCTGCAGCCTCCTGGTATTCACCGGCCAAATAGTGGCCTTTGCCCAGGTAAAAGGAAAGGGGTCCGGTGTCATCATGGTACTGTAACATATTTTCTTCCAGGGCGAAGAGTTCCTGCAGCTGCTTCTCCGCTGCATCCTTCTGGCCCAATTCGAAATAATGCTCTGCCGCTGCCAACCGCGCCTGGGCCACCACCACAAAACTGTCAATATTATATGGGTGCAGTTCCGGCAGTCGCTGAATTATGGCCAAGCCTTCTTCAATTTTTCCCTGCTTTATGAGGGCAGTGCCGTAGTCCTGGTTGTATTTGGGGCTGTATGGGTCAATTTCCAGGGCTCTTTTTCTAAAGTTCAGGGCTTCGGCCAGCAGCTGGGGGGCTATTTCCTTATTTGCTTCCATACCGGCCGCCAGCTCATAGAGCCACGCCAGGCGGGGATAATTCTCTGTCCGGTAAGAGTCTTTGGAAATAGCCGACTGCAGCTTGGCAATGGCTTCTTCCAGCTGGCCCTCATTGGCCAGTACGACGGCCTGGTTTCCCAATTTGTGACCGTCCCACATATTCCACGTGTAGAAGAAGAGCACCAGGGCCAGCAGCAGCCCGGTGACGCGCGTTGTCCACGGCTGACCCGGTATCGGCAACCGGAGCCCTCTTCCTCTCATGCCAAAGGGTAGAGTGCTCTGCTCTGCCAGGCTTCTGCCAGTAGCCAGCAGGGTATAGAGAAAGATACTCACTGCACCCAGGGAGAGGTTAAAATCGATAGCGCTGTGGATACCCAGGGCCAGGGCAGAGATGCATATTGTGGCCCAGAGACAGTGAGTTGTCGAGTCGCTGTCTGACCTAAAGCGCCCCTGTACAAAAGAAAGTAGGAAAAAGACCCAAATGCCGGCAAAGGCCAATAAGCCCGGGATGCCCGTCTCCACCGCCACCTGGAGATAATGGCTGTGAACTTCCGAGGTGGTGTAATCCCTGTCCTGGTAAGTGCGGTACAGGGCCGCCCAGCCTCCCCCGCCCGTGCCCAGGAGGGGGTAATCCCCAATAATCTTGAGGGCATCGCGGTAAAAGCTTAGACGTCCCTCCACGCTTCTTTCCCCGGCGCCGATGGAGAAAAGCCGTGTGTAGAGGTTATGGGGGAGGAATCGGTGCAGGGCAAAGGTTAAAGGTATTTCTTTCTCTTTCTGATGAAGCATTACATTCCTGGCCGTTACGCTGGTGCCCGGGTAGTAGTTGTAAACTCTCACTTCCAGGCGCTGTACTTCTTCGCCGGGCAGGAACTCAAACTCCCTCTCTTCCCAGCCGTTTGTAGCACCTTCCCGGTGATCGATGAGGGTTATCCTTTCATCGTTCAGGTCATAGCCAAAGACCACGAGCCGCCAGGCATACTCCGGTTCTTTCGCGCCTGCAGTCAGTTCCTCCTGCCGGGCATTTACCTCCAGGGAAAGGGAACAGGTTTCTCCCCCGGCAATATTTCCCACCCGCTGTTCCAAATACTGGTGAGCAGGCTCTTCATCCAGCCCCCGCTCCAGGGCCAGAGGCCGGCCTATTTCTGGACCTAGCTGCAGTGCACCCGCAACAAGAACCAAAACCAGAAGCAAACCGGCAGAAACGGCCTTGGCCCGCGCCGGCAGTCTCAAGAAAAACTCGACAAGGTAACCGGCAGCCAGTACTGCAACGGCCGCCAGCAGGATATAGCGCCAGGCAGTGGCGGAAGCGCCGGCCCGGAAGGCAGCATCCAGACGGCTCAAAAGGAGCAGGGTTGTGAGCTCCGAGACAGCCATGTAGCCCAGGGCCCGCAGCCGGTGGCCGGTGGCCATAACGGCCAAAAACAACACAGCCAGCACCGGCATCAACAGCCAGGCCCCCCGGGAGTAGGTAAGAATAAAGGTTATAAATATAAGAAAGGCGGGGACTAAATACAACGGGCGAAGGTACCACCGATGGGAAAGGCTGGCGAGGCCGAGGGCAAGGAAATAGGCTGCCATCAGGTAGGCGGCCGCCGAATTGGGATACTGCAAGGGTGTATAGATGCGGTAGCCTTCGTATGCCCCCAGTATCTCCCAGGTACCGGCGGCGGCTCCCAGGCCGCCCACAGCCACAGCCACCCCGGCGGCCAGCAGGATATGCAGGACGATCTTTAACGTGAGCCCATTCTCATCCCGGCGGCACAGGTTGTAAACAAGGAGATAGATAACAAAATAGTTGGCTATTTTGAGAACTTCCGCCAGGGCCGTCTCTTTATCAACAGCAGTGAAGAGAAAAGAAAGAAAATACAATAAGACCAGGGCCGCAAAACAGTAATCCATGGGGTTTTGCGTCTGCTCGTTTTCCGGCGCCATAAACCTGGTTATCCACCACAGGGCAAACAAAGCAAAGCTTATGATATGGACAGGCAGCAGCTCAGTGGTAAAAAAAAGCCCGCGCTGGAAGGGGCCTATGATGATGATAGCGCCAATGACTGCCATGATAAAATAAGACACATAAGGTTCCCATCTGGCAACATTGACCGCTACCTTTATCCCCGGGCTCCCCGCGGCCTTTTCGCTGCGGTGCTTTTTTTTCTTGGGTACAAGACCTTTTCTCGCCACCGTGCATCTCCCGCTTTCTGATAATAGAATAGTGATTTAATTCTACGGTACGGTTCCTTTTTCCTGCCCGGCTTAAAGTCTGCCCCTATTGAGCTTACCCTTCCTGGCGCAGCCGTTTACATATATTGTTGTAAAAGCTTTTACTGTGGGAACTCAATAGTCAGGGAAGGACTCATCCGGTCTTTGTCGAATAATATAATGTAAAATGCATAAAGCTTGACTCTCCACAACTGCGAAGGAGAAGCACAAAGAAAGCTTTTCTATTGCTGTGGTAGACCTGGTTTTTAAGAAATAATCTGATAGTAAAATTTACCAGGGGATTGACCTATCGCAAGTCCCCATTTTCATGCTTTCTTATCTATTTAAATAGGAGGTAAAAGCACTTGGAAGAGATCAGCCTGCGGGAGCTAATCGAAATTCTTTTGCGTAGAAAATACATCATTATTGGCATTACCGTTGGAGCCCTTTTCGCCAGCTTCATTTACAGCTATTTCATTGTTACCCCTGAGTATCAGGCCAGGGCAGTCTTAAAGATTGCCAATTACCAGGCCAATGGCAGTAAAAACATTAAGGTACTGCGCACGAATCCGGGAGACTACCTTCCCTTGGCCCAGGGAGAAGAGTTTTTGACAAGGGTCGCTGCCAGCATAGATATACCAGGCGGCTATGAGCAGGGGAAAATTTCCCAAATGATAACGGTTGCCGCCGATAACGATAGGGGGCAGCTGGTAATAACCGCAGCCGGCAGGGATCCCGAGGAAGTGGCCCTGCTGGCCAATACCGCTGCCGCCGAATTTGTCGACTTCTGCTGGCAGGCAGAAAAAGAACGCCTGCAGGAAATACTGGCATCCTGGCAGGAACAGCTGGCCGCCACCAATCAGCAGCTGGATGAGGTGCTGGCCGAGCTTGAAGACCGGCAGGCCAGGGGTCTCTGGTCCGGACATCTGGAAATAGAAGCAGAGGCCTTTGGGGCCAGCAGGGCTGAGCAAAAGATAGCATTACATAACCTTGCCAGTGAAATAGCCACCCTTGCTCAAACCAAACCATTTGCAGTGAGCAGTCTTGCTTCACCCCCCACGGCGCCAGTTAGTCCTCGCCGCTCCCTTAACCTGGCCCTGGCAGGCATGTTGGGCTTAATGGTAGGTATTTTTGCAGCATTTTTTGTTGATTATTGGCAGAGTTCCGCGCCGGCAGGTAAAGAAGAACGTTCCTAACCGCTGATGTAGTTCGAAAGGGGCAGCTAAAGTGAAAGTATTGCTCACCGGTGGTGCAGGTTTTATCGGTTCTCATATTGCTGAACTTCTGGTTGAGAAAGGGGTACCAACAGTTATTGTAGACAACTTTTCCCGCGGGCGTACGGAGAATTTGGATAACATAAAAAACCAGGTTACCATTGTTGAAGAGGATATTTCTTCACCAGCTTTGATCGATATTTTCGACCGAGAGCGACCTACCCATGTAATACATCAGACGGCACAGATTAGTGTTAGATACTCAATAGAGAATCCATTGGCAGATGCTCAAACGAATATCTTGGGAACCCTTAATCTGCTCGAATGCTGTCGCAAATATAAAGTGGAAAAGATTGTTTACGCTTCTTCTGCTGCTGTATATGGCCAACAAAATGGTATTCTTGATGAAATGGCAACAGTAAAACCTGCATCAAGCTATGGGATTTCCAAAATTACTTCTGAAAAGTATATACAACTTTATGGAGATATTGATGGTCTTAACTATGTTATTCTGCGGTATGCAAATGTTTATGGACCTCGGCAGAGCATCCAGGGCGATGGGAGTGTTACGGCCTTATTCATTGATAACTTAATTCGGGGAAAGAACCCGGTTTATGGCGACGGTGAACAGACCCGTGACTTTATCTTTGTGAAGGACGTTGCCAGGGCAAATTATTTGGCATTATTCAGCCCAGGAAGTGAAACTCTTAACATCAGTACAAACACGGCTACAACTATCAAACAGTTACTGGAGGAATTATCGGGAATAATTGGGATCAATTTGAAACCGACCTTTGCCCCTAATAGGCCAGGTGATGTGAGACACAGTCAATTGGACAACAGAAAGGCACAGGCTTACCTGGGTTGGGAACCGTTGTTTAGTCTTCGCAGGGGGCTTATTGAAACCTGCGCTTACTTTGTACAGCACTATAAAAAGTACAGAAGCTTAGACAGGTATAATTATGGGGTGAGTTGAATGGGTAATGGGAAAATCCCCGGCATCTTAAGGATAGGGTTAGCCCTTGGAGATGTTATATTCATTGTTTTTAGCTACATATCTGCTTATTGGATCCGTTTCGGGTTCGAACCCCCGGCGGTTAATTACAATCCATTTTTAAAGACTCTGCCATTAATAATTGTCTCAGCAATAGTTTTATTCAATGTCTATGGATTGTATTATGTTGAGCGAAAAAGGCTGGTAGATATATTATCTTCTTTGGTTTTATCAATTGTTTTATTAGGTATCTTCGCAATGGCCGGATCGTTTTTTCTCCGTGCCTTTGCTTTTCCCAGAAGTATCTATTTTTTGGGGGCACTGATTCAGATACTATTGCTTGCGGTTTGGCGTTGGGCTTTTTGGCTAATATGTAGGGCATATCATGGCAAAAAAAAGGTACTGTTAGCTGGTGGAAATGAAGAAGCAGATCAAGTCATCCAGAAAATCAGCGGCAATATCAAAGAGTGGTTCAAAATTGCAGAAGTTAAGAGCAAATTTGGAGAGAATCTGACTGAAGAACTTCAGGGAATAGATATGGTAATTTTATGTCCGGGACTTGATGAAACAACAAGGACCAAACTCATCTCTGAATGTGTATCTCAAAACAAAGGCATTTTAGTTGTTCCGGAACTTTATGATATATTACTTGTCAGAGCAAAAACCTTCAGGGTGGATGACCTTCCCCTTTTTGAACTTGAACCAATTAGTTTAAGCTCGGGCCAAATGATTATGAAACGTGCGTTAGATTTGGTAGTATCAATTATTGCTCTTGGGCTGACATTGCCGATTATGATTGTGGTTGCTATACTTATTAAAATTACTTCCCCGGGGCCAATTTTCTACACCCAGGAGCGTATGGGCCTCAATGGCAAGAAATTTATTGTCTACAAATTTCGAACCATGTTTGATAATGCAGAGAAATTGACAGGACCGGTAATGGCAATGGAGGACGATCCTCGAATAACAAGAATAGGCAAGTTTCTGAGGACGACCAGAATTGATGAATTGCCCCAGTTTATTAATGTGCTCAAGGGTGAGATGAGTGTGGTCGGGCCCAGGCCGGAAAGGCCGGTTTTTGTAAACGAGTTTACCGCAGCCGATCCCAGTTTTGAATACCGGATGAAGGTAAAGCCTGGTATTACAGGTTTAGCCCAGGTGCTTGGCAAGTATAGCACTGAGCCGGAAAACAAACTAAGGTATGATTTGCTTTACATACGCAACTATTCTCTACTTTTAGATCTGAAGATAATCCTACAAACAATTAAAACCGTTCTAACCAGAGAACAAGCTAGCGGAATCAAAAAACACCGAAATGGTTACAGTAAATCAAACACTCCAAATCAGTTTACAGTACAGGTTGGAAAACAAAATAGCACGAGCGCGTAGAGAGGGGTAGAGTTATCCATTACTTAGAAGAAGCAGGGATAGGCAGTAAACCTTATTTTCCTACCATTCACCTGCAGCCTTTCTACATCGAACAATTTGGATATAGAAAAGGGGATATTCCAATCGCAGAGAGAATTGCCGAACAGACCCTGGCCATACCATTTTACACCGAGCTTACAGAGAGTGAAATCGATTATGTGGGTACTAAATTGCAGGAAGCAATCGAAAAGGCCCAGTAAATTCTGAGTGAGCTACTAGTTTATCAGAAATGCTGGTATTGGAGGCTTTAAGTTGAATTATCATATAACATTTCCGTCAAATACGAGGTTTTTAGTAACTGGTGCGGCGGGTTTTATTGGCTCTAATCTTGTTGAAGCACTTTTAGAAATGGGGTATTACGTTAGGGGTTTAGATAATTTTTCTACTGGTAAAAGAGAAAATATAAAACAGTTTTTACATAATCCGTTTTTCGAATTAATAGAAGGGGATATACGTGATTTTAATACATGCATGGTGGCTTGTAAGAACATAGACTATGTTTTACATCAAGCTGCCTGGGGAAGTGTGCCTAAAAGCATTGAGGAGCCGATTCTATATGAGGAAGTTAATATAAAAGGAACTCTTAATATGATGGAAGCCGCCCGGCTAAATGCTGTGAAGAAATTTGTGTATGCTTCAAGCTCTTCCGTATATGGTGGAGATCCTATATTACCACAAAAGGAAGGGAGAGAAGGGAATTTACTTTCGCCATATGCACTCACTAAAAAAGTAAATGAAGAATATGGCAAGCTTTATTCAAGATTATATGGTCTTAAAACTTATGGCCTGCGCTATTTCAATGTATTTGGCCGCAGACAGGACGCAAATGGAGCATATGCTGCAGTTATTCCTAGGTTTATAAAACAACTATTAAATAATGAGAGGCCTACCATCTATGGCAGTGGGGAACAGAGCAGGGATTTTACTTATATTGATGATGTTATTGAAGCAAATCTTAGAGCATGTAACGCATCTGAACAAATTGCAGGTCAAGTTTTTAATATAGCTTACGGAGAGGGAAAGCGGATAATAGATGTATATCATAAATTGTGCGAACTACTAAACAAAAGAATAAATCCGATATATATGCCGGAAAGGCCAGGAGATATTATGCATTCGAGAGCAGATATAACAAAGGCAAAAAAATTATTGGGTTATTTACCTAAGTGGGATTTTGAAGATGGACTCATATTAACAATAAGATGGTATAAAGGTTTAAGATAATCTTCCCTTTATGTAAAACAATTCCGTGGCCATATTTCGGTTGTTCTTGAACATAAAGATGAGGTCGGTGATTTAAATATGACATCGGAACGAATTGGGCTTTTTCTTCCCACTCTTCGTGGTGATGGGGCTGAAAAAATGATCGTACACATAGCCAATGCCCTAGTGGAAAAAGGTTTTTGTAATAGGCCATAGTTTCGTTCAATATCTTGATATTTCTGGGTGAGTTATCCCAGGGTATTTTGCTTAAGTCAAAAAGCTCACCAATGTGCATACTAAGCTGGTCCAGGATAACAACCGGCATGGC
>Ga0209537_1004307_pt1 | contig 12221 bp, 16 predicted proteins | sample BioPla4DNA1_FD_187698 | JGI IMG/M metagenome (GOLD analysis project Ga0209537, IMG submission 187698) | Biogas fermentation microbial communities from Germany - Plant 4 DNA1 (SPAdes) (version 2) | ecosystem: Engineered > Bioreactor > Anaerobic > Digestate | place: Bielefeld, North...
TTTTCTAGCTTTTGTTTCATGATCATTATACCAATATGTTACTGTTTCACCGTCATATCTGATGATTCTCCTTACACTGATTGGTGGTGATGCCATGTACTTTGCCAAATATTTTGCAAGACCTTTTCAGAAAGGATACTATACTTTTTCACATTATATAAATCATAAAAATCCCTTGCCGCAAGACGGTTAAACAAGGCTGCTGTTTTAGCAGCTAAAAGCTCGATATAGTGTAATGTTTTAACTTCTCCCCTAATGCCAAAAATCTCTGTATTTATTTTTCTCATCACAGGTAGCCAAATATGATGTCTTAAGGAATAGTTGATTTCAATTTTTATATTATCATAATTACTCGCATTGTTTTGGAAACGAGCTACAATGGATTCCAAAGCAAAATAATCTTTGGATTTTTTCGAAATACCATATCCTTCCCTCTCTAAGTATCCATGTAGTATTTCTCTTACCCTTATCCGTTCCTCAAGCACCTTCTCTCTGTTATCATAGGAGTGAAAATCCAGATCGATATCCACAGATAATCTGGGCAAAGCAAAAACGGTTAGGTTTAAAGCAGTTCCGCCCTTTAGAACTAATCGCTCTCTTAAAAAAGCATTGCTATTTATAAATTCCAGTATCAATATTAGTCGGTGAACTTTCTCTATTACATCTTTGTGAAATCCTGTCTTTTCAGAAAGTTCGAGGTAATATTTTTTATCTGACCTAAACAAAAACATCACCCTTTCCTTCCAGAGGTTTTGGCACTATGAGACTCCAGCGTTTTATGAGTATACCGTTACCGTTTTTTGCTTCTTCATCTAAATAACTTTTCGTATTCCCTGTCCTTTTTTCTATCTGACTCAAAAAACCATCTGTTATCCCTAAAGACTGCTGATATCGTTCCAGAAAATAACCTGCTTTTTTATAAAGTATCTGTTTATCATACATTTCAAGATATTTTGCCAGTTTTGCTTCATCAAGAACCCTGCATATTTTTATTATCTCATCCAGCTCATAGACACCGCCGCAATAATCTAATCTATCCAGTGAATCAACAACTGTTCTTTCAAGGTCCGTAAGCCTAATTTTATTATTCAGACGGTAGTGAGTAATTCCTTCCTGAATTCCTATGCCTACATATTTGTATAAAACGCCTTCAAATTCAAAATCAGATATCTTTTGCTCGGATGCTACATATACTAAAAAACTTACTTGGTGGGATAATCCATGGACCTCAAAAGCAGAGTGGTAAGTCAAATAAGCATTATTATTTATTTTGCTTGCAACTAAATACCGGTCAGCCGTAGCTTCTCTGTTTTCCAAGTTAACAGCACAATACAAGTTTCGACGCACATGTTTTATAAGGCCTTTTTTTACATATGAATTTAATATGACTTTTGCATTTTCTGTGCTCCCTACAACTTTTTGAGCATCTTCAAGGTTAAACACCTCAAGTTTCAAAAAATCTTCGTAATACTTCATATTAATCACTCGGTTTCATATTTTTCTTTTAGGTTAATAATATCATTAACTTTCCAGTATAATTTAATACTATTATAATTTAAGTTTTGTATTTTTACAATAGATTAATAAAAACATTAACTTTATAATATAAAAATGAAACTGAAGCATTTATAAATCAACTACTTAAGAATAAAAACCTAAAATTGTAACAGGACATTAAAAAAGCTATCCAATTCTGATCAGTTATTTTTTCTAGCTCTTATAAGTAGAAAATTAGGTTTATGAATGCATTTTTTGTATGAGGGATATTTATTTGCCTGCAGGCTTTTTGTAACTCTTACTGGTAATGAGGCTGTATAAGTGCATTGTTTTGTTTTCTTCTTTACGATTGCACCGTTCCTAAACTGTTTAATATTTATAATGGTTTACCGGCTTCAGGTCAGCAAGGTCCAGCCCTAACTCCAAAACCAGGTAATTCCTTATATCATAACACAGATCGCATTTTTCTACATACTCTTCTCTTGGCTTATATCCATATTCCTTTACGGCAAGTTCTACAAAGCCGCCTATACCTTCAGATTTCAGACTGTTAAATATCGGGTATTTTCCAGGGTCTGCCCCATGCACCAGTTCCCTTAAAGGGATTGAAAAGCCCGGGCACGACTGGGGAATGAAGTTTCCGTACAGAGGCATCAATATCATCCCAGAATTCCATCAACCAGGGAAATACGTTCATTCCCGCCTTTGAACAGGCCTTAATTAAAGCTTTCACCTTCTAAAACGGAATATATTCATTGTGGAACGGGTCTATGGATATAAGCAGTGTGTTTACCCCGTGATCTTTTAACTCTTTAAGTATGGCATTTGTTGACGTTTCATCCCTGTACCACGAGGAATTTGTTTCAATATATTCAATTTCAATATTGTTTTTCCGGGCAGCATCAAGAACATCCAGAATTTTATCAGGCTTAATAAGGGGCTCTCCGCCACCGATATGCACATGATAGCAGCCTAAACTTCTTAATATATAAAATACCTCATCCGCCACAGCAGATGTCATATAGTCATCAGGCCACTTTGGAGAACAGGAATAACAGCAGTGTCTGCACATAGAAGTACATTTATAATTTGCTCGATGTATCCAGCAGCTTCCCAGCCCTAAAGAATGAGCGGCGAGCATCATATTGCCTAAAACAAGGCTGTCATCGTACACATAGGTTGGAATTGATTTGTCTGCAAGAACAGGAATCACTACCGGTGCGATGAGTACCCTCCATAATAAATTCTGAGATAACTGTATCACCGTCAGCATATTGACGAATAACTGCCAACTTGACCATCTTAACTCATTATAACATCTAACTTACTAATTCTACTAGAGTATTCCATTAATTTATTTTCTATTAGCATATAACCCAACAGTTAGAAATATTATAGCTATAAAAATATTTAGTCCTATTTTAGGTTCAAGACCATACCTTAATCTAAAAAGATAAAAGTCTCCAAGGACTTTCCAATTAGGCATCCAATTTAGTAAATAATATAGTATTGGAACTAAGTATACCCCTATTAAATTAGAACTAATACCAAATGCAAAAAAACCTAACGACCCTAACAATAACCCTAATGAAAATGATTGAAAGAAATATAATGCCATTTCCACTTGGGAGTCTGTAATTTTTATTAATGCAATAAATAAAAAGGTAAGCATTCCATAGATAAATATTCTTAATATTAGCCTTATTAAATAAGTTGTAAGAATACCGGTTGACTTTGAGCGTATAACATCCTCTATTCCATAATCCATTTCATATTGAAAGCATGGAGAAATTAATATTATTCCCATTAACGGCAAAAATCTTTCCACAATCATAATCACTATATCCTTCTTTAACTCCACCAGTCCAAATAGCACAAATATTAATAAATACACAATAAAAGAGGTAATAATCGGACCATAGGTATGATGTTTAATCTCATTTTTTATTATTTTTCTTGCTGCTTCCACTATAAATCTCCCCTTTTCTCTTTTTATTGTATATTTTTATAGATATTAGAACTAGAATTGCACTTATTGTTATATAAATTCCACGATTTAATAGGACTATATGAATATTATTTAGATAAACTTTCGTATCACCTAAAATGTTGTGTCTTAGGAATAACTGAAAACCATATCCACCCCGCATGTTAGCTTCGCTTCCAAACATGGCTATAAACCACCAGCCTAACATAGCTATAATTCCTACAGGAGAATTTGTTAATATTGTTGTAAACATACCAACTGACAAAACTACCATTAAAGTTGGTATCAGCCAAAGGAAAGAATATTTATAAAAGGCAAAAGGGTCAGTGTTTTCTATTCCGTTTACACCTATAATTTTTATATTATAGAAAGTTGCCATAAGCATAATAATAAATGTAAATAATATAAGCATTGCAAAAAATCTTGATAATATAAGCTTAGATGAAGATGCTTTTTTTGAATACAGTGTATGACTTATATTTGTTTTTCTGTCCTGATACCAAAATGCTACCACTAAAAATATAGGTAAAAATCCAACTGCTATTCCTGCATAATCACAAAATAGCCTGGCAAAAGCACCGGTTATTTTATCTTTGTAAAGCATATCGTTGTATTCCTGTAAAGCTTCTTCATAACTCTTAGGAATTCTCCCAAACCTTGAAGCAATGAGTCTTTTTGAATAAGGACTGCCTCCTCCAAGTAATTGGTCTACTTTATCCATTAAATTTAAATAATCATCATCAGTTATATTGTTTTTGGTGGAATTTACCACTTCATCTACCTCTTCAGGGAACAATACCTTATCCCCTTCTATGGCACTATGGCCAGATTCTGAAAAACTTTGAATAGATTTAATTTTTTCAATTGACATGCCTGTTAGGGCTGATAAAAGCTTCTCCATTGCCTCATTTTTCTTTGTATTCAATTCTATATTTCTATAAAATCCATAAGGATAAGTAGTATATCTATTGTTTGAGTACTCTGCTAATAAATTTACTAAGGATTGCTGACGAATTACACTCATGTCCTCTGTGATAGATGTTCCATAACTTTCTTGTCCCGGGACCGGTTTTTTTATGCTCCACCCGGATGCATCCCCTGAAAATTGAGAGTTAACAAAAAGAAACAGTACTATACTAACAATCCAAAAGAATGGATTTTTTAAACATCGTCTGATTTCCAATATAAAAAGTCTCATTATTTGGTTCCTCCTATATCATAGAGTAAGTTTAAATATCCATCTTCAATGGTAGGATTTACCGGCACAAATTTGTCATCCGGTTTTCCTTTAAAAAGCAATTTCATTTCTACATAATCTCCAAAATCCTTTTGTGCAGTTATTACATACCGATTCTTAAAATCATAAATTTGAGATTTTGGTACTTTTACCTCATAGGTAAATCCTTTAGCAGAATCTACAATTTCCTTTGTAGTTCCATCAAATATGATTTTTCCATTGTTTAAAACGGATAATCGGTTACAGGTCATTTCTATATCTCCAACGATATGAGTAGATAAAATAACTATCTTATCTTCAGCTAAATTAGACAATAGATTCCTAAATCGAATTCTTTCTTCAGGATCAAGTCCGGCTGTAGGTTCGTCAACAATTAATACCTTTGGATTATGAAGTATTGCTTGAGCAATACCTAATCTTCTTTTCATTCCTCCGGATAAAGTCTTTATCTTCAAATTCCTGTCCTCTTTAAGATTTACAATTTCTAAAATCTCTTCTATTCTCTTCCTCAACACTTTAGACCTCATTTCCGATAATGTTCCTAAATAGTCCAAAGCCTCATCCACTTTCATATTAGGATACATATTAAATTCCTGCGGTAAATACCCAATTATAGAGCGTATATCTTTTTTGTTCTCACTTAAAATACCACATATGCTTATTTCCCCGGATTTGATGGGAACCAGCCCAACTAATGCCTTCATCAAGGTAGATTTGCCGGCTCCGTTTCTTCCTAAAAGGCCAAACATACCCCTATCTATTGTTAGAGATACATCAAATAATACTTGTTTATTTCCATAGCTAACATTTAAATTTTTTATTTCAATTCTTTCTGACATAAAAATACACTCTCCTTTTCTTTAAGAAGAGTGTAACAAATAATTTTCAATTCTTTTTCAAGTTCTATAAATTAATTATCATTTCTACCAATGCTCCATTATTGTGATTTTTTATTATTAATTCTCCACCATGCTTCTTTAGTATATGTTTTGTTATATTTAGACCTAATCCCATATTTTCGGACTGTGAATTCTCTGAATAGAATTTTTGAGTTGCATACTTAAGGGCTTCTCCGCTAAATCCTTTGCCATCATCTTTGATGGATATTAACATTTTTTTATCCTTTACTTCTATATTTATATAGATATTTGAATTTGCATAGGTTAATGCATTATTTAATACATTCTCAAAGCCTTCTTCTATGTGATGTGTATCAATATTTATGATTATATCTTCTTTAGGAATAATCCAATGGATATGTTTATTGGAATTTAACATTTTAACATTATTCTTTAATGTTTCAATAAAATCCAAAATATGAATAGACTTTTTGTTTATTTTTAATTGATCCATAGACTGCAGATAATTAACACGATCTAAATATTTTTCTATCCGAATTAAATTCTTCTTTATAGACTGTATAGTTTCTGATTTTATATTGTTATCACTTTCTATATCTATCATTTCTAATATATCTACGTTGCCCTTTACTATAGCTAGAGGATTTTTCATATCATGGCTCATAGATGACACCATGTGATTAAAAGCATCATATTGATTCCAAACCTTAATCTTTTCTTCCTGCAGGCTTTTCATCTCATTGGTAATCTTTTTACATGCAAATATAAGCTCATTGTCTCCATCAGGTATATCATCAATATTATCTTCTCTGATATTACAAATATAATTAATTGGCTCCCGTAATTTATGTAAATAATATATATAAAATCCAATTAAAGAGAATAATATGCTATGGATAATTACAGCAAGGTCTTTATAAAGAAACAGCACTTTATACATATAGTTTTTAAAACCGGATAAATTCTGTTTTGATGGAGTATAATATTCTCTTCCATCTATAATATCACTTCTAATATATTTATTTATACTTTTGAACTCATAGTTTTCAATCAAAATGGAAGTTATCTTAGCCAGAGCAATACCTAATATCAGAAATATTAATAAATAAATAACAAAACTCTTTTTTAGACTCCATTTTGATGAAAGATTTTTTTACCAACCCATTTGTACCTTACTCCCCAAACAGTTTGTATATACTCTTTATCTGTAAACTCTGATATTTTAGCCCGAATTTTTCGAATATGCTCAGCCACTACAGAATTATCTCCCATTGCCTCATAACCCCATAAAGATATATATATCTTTTCACGGTCAAAAACCATTTTAGGATGGGATGAAAGCAGCTCAATTATATCAAATTCCGTCTTAGTGAAGATTATTTCTTTCCCTTTATAATGAACAGTTCTTGAGCTATAGTCAATTATAAGTTGTGATGATTTATTAGCTGCTGCCATTCCTTTTCGTTCTTCTCTTTGCAAATGAGAGTAGACTCGGGCATATAGCTCATTTAAGGAAAATGGCTTTACAATATAGTCATCCCCGCCTATCATTAATCCCTTAACTCTATCGGTTTCAGAGCCTCTTGCAGTTAAAAACAGTATTGGGGAAGTTGTTTTATTACGAATCTCTTTACATACTCCAAATCCATCAATCCCCGGCATATTTATATCTAAAAGTATGATATCAGGATTTTCTTCTAACTTGTCCAAAATTCCTTCACCACTATATGCTTCAATAGTATCAAAGTCCTTTAACCTAAAAAAATTCCTCAACATATTTACCATATCTAATTCATCATCAATAATTAAAATTTTCTTTTTCATATATATCACCAGTTTAAGTATATCTTATAAATTCCAAGATTTTATCAACTTAATACATTTTAGTTTTCATATACTAGGGCTCAATATATGTTGTTATCTGTAAATTTTTATCTCTGAAATACAAGTATCATTATATTTATTACCCGGGTAGACTTCTAAAATTGTTATTATTATATTCTTAACATCTATAACTTTTTCAAAATCAATTATCTGATAATCAAAAATTCCATCTTCAAGGGATTTTTCAATTGTTTTTTCTCCCGAAGCATGAATTCTACCAATTTTCCCATATAGATTTACCAGATATCTTTGCCTTATCTCCAGATCTATAATTTCATCAGTATAATAATCTCCTATTAATTCCCTAACCTTTGTAAAAGTGTCGTATTCCCCTTTGATTTCCCCTACATCAATACCATCATATTTCCCAATTATTTTGTTGGATAATGTATATTGATCAGTGATTTTATCAGCAAGTGTATCAGCAAACAGTATAAATTCTTTGATATCATCTAAAGTAAAATCAGAACCCGTTTCTATATTTTCTATAGAAATATTGGTGTTATCTTCATCAATTTCTACCTGATTTATTTCATTATTACATCCATTTAAAATTAATATAATTAAAATTAGTAAACTACTAAATGATATTTTTATTCTCAACATATTTTCTCCTTTTTGTTGCTATTTTCTTTTCACATAAGTAAAACACTAAAAAATTTTCAAAATCTATTATAGTATAGCCAATGAGATAGTCAAAATCAAAGTATTTATGAGTAAGAAATAGTTCACTCATTGCTATACCTCCTTGTGCTCATCAATCAATCTTTTTAACTCTTCGGCTTGATGATTAGTTAATTTTTTACCACTGATAAAAGATGCTAGAAATTTTGGCAGTGACCCTCCAAAGGTATCCTCTACAAAACGAATACTTTGCTTGGCATAATATTCATCCTTTGAAATCAGAGATGAAACCACAGCATTTTTATTTTGAAAAATGCCTTTTTCACATAGCTTTTTAAGTACTGTATATGTTGTGGACTTTTTCCAATTCATTTCTTTTTCACATAGCTTGACAAGATTGCCTGAGCCAATCGGCTCGTTCTGCCAGATTAATTCTGCAAACTTTTCTTCACTTTCTGTAAGTTTGTATTCTTTCATAACAAACCTCCTTAGTCTATAAGACACCGACTTATGTACAATCTATACTACATAGACTGATTCAGAACCATTACTATAGCTGGCTCCACCTCTATCAATATTACTTGATTCGTTTTCCATCTCCTTATTGCTATTAAATAAATAAATATCTATTGCTTCATCGTCTATTATCATTCTCTTCCTTATAGTTGGAATGAAGTCCTTTGCAACATCAATAATTTCATAACTATACCCCTTTTTCTTCATGACCTTTTTAAATTGCTCAATACCAAATTTCGGAGCATTTGTATTCCACGCATAAGGCTAAACATGCTCTCAAAGGAGAATGGAATTAAAAGGCGAAAAGCAACCACACCCCATAAGGCTCATATTTAAAACAGTAAGAAACATTTCACTCATTGCTGCACTCCCTGGTCTATTTGATATAGACTTTGTATTATAAGTCTATATCAAATAGACCAAATTGTCTAGGTATTTATAAAATTTGCTGGTCTAATTGGAAAAATACATGGTAATTGGTTGTTTGTAAAATATCTATGGGTAAGTGACATAACATTGGAAGTGCTATTTTAAAATCAGGTTAAAATTTCTCATGCCGATAATTTCAGGATTAAGCAGCTTCACCATTTCCTCTACGCTTAACAGCAGTTTGATTGGACTTGCCTTCTTTCAATCTCATCAAGTTCATATCTGACTTTTTCATCTGAAAAACAATGATATTCTATATGCTTTTCTCGCTGCAATCTTCCAATTAAGATAAATGACGGTATTTTCATTTTTTCACATAATTCCTTGATTGTTGAAAGCGAAAAATCCCCAGACTTAACAAGTTTTTTGTATATAATCGGATCTATCAAAAAATCTGCTGCAAATTTATCTGCTTTAATTTCGGTTTCATTTTCAACTCCTTCGTAATCAATCAAACGATCTTTTATGTCACCATTTATTATATGCCCAATTTCATGGAAAAAAGTAAACCAAAAAACATCTGCAAATTTTCTTCGTAAAGTCATTATAAGACTTAGTGTACCATCACTATCTTTCTTAATCACACCTTGAACAGGTGCTCCTGTAAAATGCTTGACTATAGCAAATTTAATCCCACATTCAGCTAGATATTCTTTCAACTTGATATGAATTGTTTCAATATCTTCAAATGTAAGGGCTCTGATTAAATGAAGCTTCTCTTTTAATAACTCAATATTCAACTCAACATCTAATTGCTGACTTTTTGTGATTAAATCAATAATTCTAAGCCAAGTAAATAGAATATCTGCCTCAATATTATCAGAGGATGATAAACGGTAAGCACCTAACTGTGAGATTTCACTAATATGAGTCAGCTTGCTTATATTTAATAGCTTTCTCCATTCAATAACTAAAAGTGAACCTTCTATATCAGAAGCAATTAGACCAATTTCTTTAGCATAATCTGTTAGCTTTTTTATTTTTTGCAGAATATTAATTTCTTCACTAGATATTTCATTTAACTCCTCATAATCTGCCAATTCCTTTTCATAGTTAGACTGGAGATTTATCCAGAAGCTTGCATCAACCCCCAATGCATATTCTAGTTTTTTTGCAAATGAAACAGATATAGGTTTTTTGCCTTTGACAATATTACTGATATAGGGTTCTGTTACGCTTGTTCGTATAGCTAACTCTCGTTGACTCATTTCTTTATCTTCCAACATTTCTTTTAAAGTTTCTCCCGGATGTATAATAAGATCAGGAGATAAACCAATTAATTTTTCCGCCATGATAATCCACCACTCCCTTAATAATTACTGTTTCACATTTTTTTAGCTCTTCAGGCTCTAAGTTTATTGAATCTGGCTTGATTACAAGTCTAACATTGCCAGTTATGCTAATCCCATAATATCCTTTCAAATTTCCAGTTAACGGGTGGGGTTTCCCTAGCCCGGTCATTAGATAAATACTATAGTTAGGAGACGCTTTTAGCTGATCTAATCTTTTCTTGATAGTTTTTGTTTTTTCATATCCAATTTTCTTTTTCATTAATTCAAAATTAGTAAAAATTTCTTTAACAGAATCATTCTCATATTCAAATAGCACCTATAATAATCCCCCTCAATTAAATTAACCTTTTAGTTAACTTAACTTTTTGGTTAATTATATTATATAATAGTTTGCCCTTTCTCGCAATAAAAATATCAAATTTTTTTGAAAAATTTCTTTTATTAAAAAGCTAAAAGCCTTTTTTTATCATAAACAGAGTTTTCTAAACCACCTTTTCAGATTGCTCGGTTAAGAGCCATAATAGTAGCAACAGCTCCATCAATTTAGTAAAAACTTTTATTGTAAAATTGAGCACTTATGCAATTAAACATAAATATTATTAAAAGTTATCACTAAGCTAATCTATCAACAAGTTTGAATTACTTCTTACCAACTCCTGCCAACGTTTATTTTTTTTCATATAGCCATATGTTTCTTTATCACAGAAATTAGTCAGCAAGTTCTTACGCAGTTCTGTAATAAATTTTTCATCTAGTTCTTTAAATTCCATATGCTCATATAAGGGGGCCTTTGTAAAAGCAGATATTTTATCAACACTAGCAAGCATTCTCTCCATCGTTTCTATAGTTGCTTCCACATCTTTCTCTGCTGTTGCCAAGTCAAGTCTACACGATGCCTCATAGTATTCGCCCATTTCAAAAATCTTTGCTAATTCTCTTTGCTTCTCAACAAGTATAAAGGCTTTTTCCCTGTCTTTATCCTGCATAGCTAATACATACATACTTTGAAATACCATACTCATCATTTGATAACCCGAAAACAGTAATTCTTCATATGCCTTATAGGCATCATTCACCCGATTTGTATTGCTATAAATAAATGCTTGTTTTCTCTTTCTCTCCGGATCCTGGCTAGAAAAATATTTCAGATACTCCTCTGCTTTCTCGTACTGTTTCTTCCTTGAATAAAATCCAAATAACGAATCAGCTGCTCTATTCCTAATATTTTCATCCTCGCTATCTAATGCACGTACATACCAATCGTTTATATAAGCTTCATATTTCTCTGAATCCGGAATGTTTTTTGCTAAACGCCATGCATCAAAAATCAGTGCCATTTGCCAAACTAACTGTTCACAATTAGGATATTGCTCGATTTTCCCTTTTGCCCACTGAAATGCCTCTTCATAGGTTTCGTTTTTTAATTTGGCGTCAACTTCATGAACAATACTGTTTATCTCTTCTACTGTAAGCTCTTCTTGAAAAGACAGTAGAGTATCCAGAGTAATGTTGAGCAATCTGGCAATAGGAGCCAATAACATAATATCGGGCTGTGAAATTCCATTTTCCCACTTATTAACTGCCGGAGCTGTGACTCCAAGGCGATTTGCTATTTCCTCCTGAGTCATATTTTTTCTTTTTCTGTACTTTCGTATTACTTCACCTATCTGCATGTAAATAACCTCCTGATTCTGTTATGATAAGCACTGGCATTTGCTACTTTAATCATAACAAGAATCATCATATCTAACAATTGAATATACGTTAATGTTTGTGTCAAGTAAAAGTGTGCAACTTTTCTATCTTTCCTGAAAACAATTTAATTTGACTTTTTAAACAGGCTAAACAGGCTTTGCTCCGTTAAAATTTATTTAGTAATACATCAAAAATATAAT
>Ga0209537_1004310_pt1 | contig 12216 bp, 9 predicted proteins | sample BioPla4DNA1_FD_187698 | JGI IMG/M metagenome (GOLD analysis project Ga0209537, IMG submission 187698) | Biogas fermentation microbial communities from Germany - Plant 4 DNA1 (SPAdes) (version 2) | ecosystem: Engineered > Bioreactor > Anaerobic > Digestate | place: Bielefeld, North...
CTTGAATTTCAAGGCGATGCCTTTTTTTAATATCTTCTATAAATAATTTTATATAATGCAGCGTGATCAAATCATCTATAGATTTTTTGATTAGGTAAATGATTATTTCAATTTCAGTTTTATATGCTAATAATTCAAGTGGCGAAATAGCAACATGGTTACTTATAAAACTTTGATGTTTCTTAAAAACATTACGTACATAAATATTAATTATTTCTATCCTATTGGCAAACCGAATTCCAAATAAAGTAGGATTCATCATACGAGGAATAGGAGGAAAAAAAGTAAACAGCGACATATCTATTTTTGGTAACTGCGGGATACCACATGTGTCCTTTCCCGAATAATAATTTACTTCCTCATATTCGGGTCTCCAAAATTTATCTTCTACAATATCCCAATTTGTTCCATTAAAAACAGGTATCGTTCCTTTTGGCCAATTTGTCGGTGGTGCAACAAAAGTTGCGTAAGCAGGTAACATAAATGTTTTTGTAATTGGATCAATGTCAGCCTCTCTTTCATTTAAAAAGAACTTGTCTTCTGGATCATAATTATATATTCTCATGATATTCAATTCCCACCCATAAAAATTCGCTTTAAAATCTTAAGGTCATCTTTAACGGCGGACTGACTAGAAAAATCGATATTTCTCATTACGCACTGGTTATTATAATTTCCATTTCAACTCCTTAAAATTTTTTTCTAAGCTGGGAAAAAAATTTCGAGTGTCGGAAACTCTTTATAAAGTTTACCTGGATTTTCCCTTGTTTTTTTTATGAACAAATTTTTGAAAAAACAAGGAAAGTACTCCCCTCATCTAAAAGTGCTACAATCGTTTGTCTACCTTCAAAAGTTTCTCCTGCCATCTTGCTGTCAATGCGTTTGCCACTTTTAATAGTGTTATCAAGTTTATCAAAGATAAGCACCCATAGCCATCCCTAAGGGACCAAATGCAGAGCCAACAATCCCCTCTATAACCGTACCTGCTCCTATTTTTGCCTCCACCTCATTCCCTCACTTCCAAACAGAATATCTCAATGAGTTTCAATATAGATCCCACTTCTAACTTTTCTCCCATTGAATTTATTCAAACCCCTGTATTATTTGCCTCAAGTAATCCTGGAGTTTTATTGCATGGTCTAATAATTTAACCTTATGCAAAAATCTCTTTATCAATCTTTTAGAACTACTTTTAAAGCTATAACCCAAATACTTTCTGGCTATATACTTAAATCCGAACTTGTAATAATCATGCCAAAATTGTTCCCTCTTACTGGGTTTTCTTGTCGGTTGCTGCAAATTCAGTTGCAAACAATCTGCTACATTGATTTTGTAGATATCAAGATCTTTTTTTATCTTTTCAAAAAGGTACTTTCCTTTTCTGGTATTAATTATGACCAAAGATATCCCTTTATTATCATCTATCTCTGGTAATATTTTTTCAATCCCCCAGCAATCTCCTATCGTTATATCAGATGGTCGTTGAAGATTAGCAAATTTGCAGTTGTAACATGAAGGACGTAATGCTAAAACAGAACTGAACAAATTAACATAAACTCTTATATCTGTAGTATTTATTTTTATCTTACCATTCTCAAACTCTGCTCTGACGTTATATCCACGCCATCCTCTACCTTTATATCGAAAGGTATACGATTTCAACTTACTTTCTTTTTGGATAAAATCCAAATAATCATTCCATAAAAGTGGACTAGCAGTTCCATGACAAATAATATCATTAGTGTATAATTTGTTTAATGCTGTTTTAGTTTCGCACAAATAATTTCTCAATCCTGCTACTTGACAAGCTGTACCAGTAAAAAGGACTATTCTATCATTATTCAGGTCTTCTTGTATTTGCTTGTAAATTCCTTTAAGATCACTCTGTATATACTTAGAGCCCCTGAATTTATCACGTTCATCAGCACAGGACGCTCTATTATGTCGAACAAAAAACTCATCATCAAATTCTACACCATAAACTAGACCTGATGAATCTAAAATAAAATCACTTATTGCAGTGTAGGCTCCCCCGGATGCGCTGCTCATTTTTACTTGTTCTTTTTTGTGCATAGCTGCAAATGCTGGTGATTCAAATAGTCTATCAGGCACAAAGGCCTTGTTTTGAAAGGGACAAACTCTCTTACACACCTGGCAATTTGTACATAATTTTTGATTTATTTTTGGGTATAAAAATCCTTCTTCGTCCGCCTTCATCTCTATCGCTTTAGTTGGACATATACTCTTGCATGCGGTACAACCGCAGCAATCTTCTTTTTCATCGAATAATATCATCTTTTCACCTTTTAAACCCCGTGTTAGTATAAGACTTTTTGGCTTTCCAATTGCAAGGCAGCTATAATTTTAGTGCTTGTAAGCTTTAGAATAAGAATCATGCCGGAATATTTCGTGATAGTACCGAATATCCATTTAGTTACTTTAAATCAAAACAAGAAAGCATATATATTGCTAAGCTATCTCAAGTGCTGTCCGAAGAAACTCCAATGATTTTTGTTTTAAGCATGCTAGATTGCGATTAGCCTTAGCATAATCTATATCATCAATGATACCAGGATCGTCTATGCTCTTTACTAACCTTTCATTTAATCCTAAGCTATTCAGGAGATCTGTCATTCGGCTACCTCTCGTAGGATGAGGGACCGTGTAAAACGGTTTATTAAAAATAATAGCGAAAGCAGTACCATGAAATGAAGTGGAGAGTACAAACTTAGCATTTCTCATCAAGCCAAGAAAATCTGTTGGGCTGGCTGTTGAAAAACGGCTATGCCAGTTGATATACCCTTTTCCACCTGAAAAGCTAATTATTTTACAATTAAACCGTTTCGCAATCCTGTTGGCTAAGGATACTATTTCTGGAGCCTTGACCAAGTCGTATACAAATATATATTCCTCGTCATATTTATTACCAAAATCGCAAATGCTTTCCCAGTCTTTATCATCAATTAATAATGTAGGATCCAATGTTACCCATACTTCTTTGTCTGTAAATTTGCTAACAAACCCCTTCGAGGATTTTTCTCTAACTGAAATATAATCAAACCTTTTCAAATGTTGTTCAAAAAATGGTTCAAACTCAGGCTCGACTTTCTTTGCAATGCTAGCCGCGTACGAAATTTTGATCGAATTGTCTGGTGCAAAGTCTAGAAAATATGACCCACCAATTTTAGAAAAGAGGTCTGGATTCCAAACCTGATCACTGCCTGTAATATAATAGTCGTATTTGGGCTTTTCTTTCAATAACTCATCTGCAGTTAAAAAGGAGCTTTCGGACAGATTAAGATATTTTTCCCTGAATTTTCCGAAGTTACTTATCCTAGTTTTTATTTTTCTGCAGTGCAATATTCTATAAAGTATAGCCTTTAGAGCGCTTGAGTATCCTTGTTGGTTCAGTGTGTATCTTATATCTGGGAATAGAGTATAGAGATTTGTTATTTCTTTAGGTAAAAAGTCTATAACTTCCGCCGAAAGTCCAAAATTCTCAAGAACTTTTGATAAGGCGAATGTCTGTAAAACGGCTCCAAAATTATCTGCACAATGAAACGTAATTATACCTGCTTTTTTCATCTGAACCTCCATTTTACTGCTACGATAATAGTACAGTCAATTAGAACTAACATTATTAACATAGATCTGTAGAACACAGCATTTTGGTAAAAACCATCTAAACTTTCCGAGGACTTTATCTAGCTGCTAAGACAAACTATCCTCCTCCATAACAATTATAAACATCAATCATGTGCCAATGAAAATGCCATATTTTGTTTTACAATATTGCTTCAGGAGTGTCAAGATTATAGCTGAAAGTTTGTCACTTACATGATTTAAGATTGAGAAACAGTCTTTGCTATTTCATCAGTTCCTCGGGCATTATTGGGACTGATGATAACCCTCAAAGTCAGAAGGAGTATCTGTAAATCCAAAAGCAAAGAGTAACTGCGGATATAGAAAAGATCATAGCGCAATTTATCATCAACTTCTGTTGTATACCTCCCTAAAACTTGGGCAAGGCCTGTAAGTCCTGGCTTTACCAGCATTCGGTACCTATACTCAGGAAGTGTTTCTTCGAACTGCTCTACAAAAAATTTTCTTTCAGGCCTCGGACCCACAAAGCTCATTTGGCCAAGGAATATATTCACAAGTTGCGGTAATTCATCTATTCTTAATGCGCGGAGGACTTTTCCCACTTTCGTGATACGCGGGTCATCTGCTTGTGCCAACACAGGTCCAGTCTGTTCTTCTGCATCAACAACCATAGAACGGAACTTAAGCAACTTAAAAGGAACTCCACCCTCTCCTAGGCGCTCCTGCACATAAAAAACAGGCCCCCTTGAGGTGAGTTTAATCAATACCGCGATCAGGACAAACAGCGGTGACAGTAGCAGCAATAAGATAAAGGATAAAACTAAATCAAAAGCTCTTTTTACTATCTGCTGCCTGGGAGTCAGTCTGAAGCTATCAAGCCTAAGGATAGGTCGGTCATCAATTCGATCAAGTTGGGCGCCCATCAACAAAATATCCTCTAAAGAGGGGATCATTAGCACTTGCTTATTTTCCTCGATGCTTTTTCTTAGAAAATACTTTTTCTCTTCCCCTGTTAGCTGACTATCCAAGCAAACCAGGTCTACTTTTGGAAAGAGATTCTCTATTTTTTGGTGCTCACAAGGTTTTATAAGCTCGATAATTTGGTAGCTGTCTCCTAGCTTTAGAAAATTCATGGTCAGCTCAAGGGCATTTTGACTGTGGCCGATTACCATTACTCCTTTGGGCGAGGCCAACCTCTCTTCAATTCGTCTGAGGCCGAAGCGCCAAAGGGACAGCAACATAAACTGAAATATAAAAGCAACGAGGACTATGCTTCGCGGCAGAGCAAAGCCTCGAAGAAAGAAGGCCAGAGCCATTGCTAAAACTGAAGTAAGAACAGAGGTGATGACAATGCTGGAAAAAAGCTCGCTTGTGCTTTTCCAGGTTGATGAATAAAAACCAAAACCCCACAACAAGATCAGATATAAAATATTCAGGGAGGGCAGAACGTTCAATAGAGCTTGCCTGTTACTTTCCGCAAGGCCGCCTTCAAAAAGCAAGGATATAGCCAGAATGAAGGCCAGGTTCAAGCAAAGCAAATCTACAATCAGATAGAAAAAATTCCTGAAACGGATAAACGAACGAACAATCACTTGTGTCTCCTCCCAAAATTCCTCTCACTTAATACTACGATGCTTGTCCGCATTTTTCCTGCTAGGATCCATTCCGCAAAACTTTCCAAAGCAATTCTTCGTAATAATTTAGTTTAGCTGCATCTAAATCCGCTTCGATGCTGCTTTACACGCAACTCGTACATATTCAGCAGCACTGCTTCAATACGGCATGATAGCAAAATTGACCAGCCTATCCATATTTCTTCTTCCAATACCGATATAAAAAATAGCCTCCTGGCAAGAGTAGTAGAGAAAACAGCATGGAGTTGCTGGAACGAATTATTTCTAATGGCTTTTTCTTAGCAAAAAAACCATAACAGTTATAGAGTAATCCCTGCTTAATTTTGTTTTTTACATTTGTCTTTGCAGCTAATTGAATGTTTGATGCCATCATCCCTCCTAGAGGATTTTTTATCCGTAAGCCTCGTCCAAGTTTTGTCAGTCCTCCTTGAAGATATTCGCACATGTATATTTTCCTGTTAACATAGACTGTTTGGTAATCATTGGCTATCCTGTTCCACAGTACACTTTCCCCCATAAAATTTTCTCCCTCAAATACAGGAAAGGGATATTTCCGTAAAACTTCAGTTCGATAAACCTCGACCTTATCTCCACATATTCCCCTATTAATTCGGCATTGAATATGATCACTTATAAATTCATCACAAGGAAATTTGTCCCCGATGACCTCACCATCGGAAAAGCACTTAAGAAAGGACATACCTGCTATCTTTTCTTGTCTAGCATATTTTCGCCACAGTTTACGAATGATTTCAACAGCATCAGGAAGCAATTGATCGTCGCTGTCCAATACCATCGAGAGTTCTCCTTTTGCGACTGCAAACCCTAAATTTAATGCGGTATGCTTCCCGCCATTGTCTTTGTGGAAGTAACGTACCGGAAAATTTCCATTATCCATAAAAGTTTGGGCAATTTCTTTTGTGTTATCGCTGCTGCCATCATCTACAATGATCCACTCAAAATCATAATCAGTTTGTGAAAGCAAACTTTCATAGCATTTTGGTAAGGTATGGGCACGATTATAAGAAGGAGTAACTATAGATAAAAACATCTTGCTTCCCTCACTCTCAATACCAAATCCATCCGCCTGCCTTTTCAAATATCCTTAACGCATCAGCTCAAGTTATTTACCGGGAAGAAGCGTTCTTTTATTCAAAAAGACAAAAATATCTAGTTCCAGTAACCCTATTGGGTTAAAATATTCTCAGATATTAACTTTCGAAGTGTGTTTACCGGTTAGTTTTTCTTTTCCTAATTTTAACAGAGTAAACGCTGATTTTACTGTCATTTTAAGGGGCATGATTAGCCAACCGAAAGTTAAACCGTATAAAAATATCGGCAAAAATCTTCTCCTTAAAAAACAATTGAGGATAAAGCGGCGCACACGAGAAAACTTATATTTAGACTTGGCATAGCTAATCGACTCTACCAACTCCGGAATATCTCTGAGTCGAACGATAGATTCAAAACCCTTGAGAGGATTCTTATTACACTGCGGACTACAGCAGTACCCGAAATCTGACAAAACATCTTCGGCAACCAAGGCATGTACTCTAATCAGCATATCGTCAGAGTCAAGATTGTTCTCACGAAGATATTGTATTGATCTTGCCCTTTTTTCCAAATATACCGTATGATAATCCTTTATGGCTGATCTTGTAGCGCTTTTATTGAGCGCATTATAGTTGTAAAGTAAATGCGGCAGCAGAACAATTCGCTTTGCTTGCGGCAGGACTTTCCTATTGAATTCCAAATCTTCTGCTAGCTTTAAGTCTATTGGGAATAAAGCACCACTCTTTTTAAGCAGCTCTGCTGAATAGAGCTTGTTGCACACGCTACTTTTAACTACATTTGGTAAACCATGCACAAAACCAGGCAGAACCTGTTGATGGATTTCTGCTTCGGAGAGCACTTTACATTTGTTAGTGACCCGATATGGGACACGTTTTACAGATTCACGGTAATAGCCACAAACGGCTGAGTCTGCATTATATTTTTCCAGATAAAAGCTAAGTTGCTCATACATCTCTGGATAGATCCAGTCATCAGCATCAACAAAACCTATGTATTTGCCGGAAGCGATCTTAAGCCCTGCGTTTCTGGCTGCACTTACTCCCCTGTTGATATCGCTTAATACAATTACCCTATCATCTTCTTTAGCGTAAGATTCAGCAATTGTCAAGCTATTGTCGGGTGAACCATCATTTACAATAATCAGCTCAAAATCAGACATGGTTTGGTTTAATATCGAGCTAATGCATCTATTCAAATATTTTTCTGCTTTGTAGACTGGAACAATAATACTTATCTTCGGCTTCATTGCTACCTACCTTTCAAATCAGCTGGGAGTGTTAAAACATTATAATACTCTTGCAAATAAAAATCCTGCAGTTTTTTTGCTGTCTGCTGAATGCTAAATCCTTTTTGGGTAATCCTTTCAGTCGTATTGACTCGTTCCTGCTGCGGACAACCTAAAACAGCTTCAGCCCATTCTATAACATCTTTCTCTAGACTTACCCGCTTGATTAAATAATCTACAACACCCACTTCTTGGGGTATTGCATCTGAAATAACACACGGCAAACCTGCTGCTTGGGCTTCAATAAGAGAAACTCCAAGCCCCTCATAGCGAGATGGAAAAACAAATACGTCCATAGCTTGCATTAACAAATTTACATCGCTACGGACGCCTAAGAAAAGCACAGCTTGAGCTAAGCCCAGTTTCTGTACTTTGGTTTCTATTTCAGCTTTCCTTTCACCATCTCCTATTAACAATAAAACTGCATTCTTATTTCGCTTATAAATCTCCGCAAATACATCAACTAGGAAGCTGTGATTTTTTAAAGGATGAAATCTTCCCACATGCCCAACTACAAATGCATTATCTGCAAGGCCTAAAGCTTTTCTAGATTGCATTCTGCTCTGTCCATTAAAACTAAATTTCTCTACATCTATGCCATTCTTAATAATCTTCAGCGAGGTATTGGAAATTTTTTCCCCAAACAGCCAACTTCCTGCGGCTTGCGAGCAAGCGAAAAAATGAGTAGCGACCCTTGGAATTTTGGATTTGCAGTAAAGATTCTTGAATAAGCCTTCCAAAAAACCAGTTTCAGGGCTGCTGCTGTGACTGTGGGCAATCCGCACTGGAACTCCTGCTTTTTTTGCTGCTTCTAAAACTAGACCGCTCACAGTATTGAGATGCGAGTGAACAATTTGATATTCTGGATGAGCTTTGAAGAAACCTGTTAGCAGCTTTTTATATTTCCATGGTCCCACTTTGCTCACGTAGGGAACTCGATAAATAAGACCACCATAAGATTCAATTTCGTCTTCAAAAAATCCCTTCTGTTCTCTCTGAACTAGAAAATCAAATTGGATCATGGATCGATCGATGGCGCGGAAAAGATTCATCAGTAAGGTTTCGATTCCACCCGGGTCCATAATGGAAACAACATGCAAAACACGAACTGGCTGCATTCATCTACCCCACTTCAAGCCTTTAACCGAGATACATTTTGTACCAGTCAATAGCAAGCTCCAAGCCTCTATCGATATCGTATGAAGGAGCGTAGCCTAAAAGCCTTCTTGCTTTACTGATATCGGCTAAGGAATGTTTTACATCTCCTAACCGTTCTGGTCCATAAATAGGTTTGATATCTTTACCTAACAGCTGACACAGTTTATCGTATAGCTGGTTTAAGGATGTGTTTTGACCGTAAGCAATGTTATACGCTTCGCCGCAGGCCTCGCGGGAAGCAAGACAGCCTTTGAGATTGGCTTCAATTACGTTTTCTATATAGGTAAAATCGCGGCTGTGATTGCCGTCGCCGTTAATCACAGGCCTTTCATCTGCCAAAAGCTTTTTGACAAAAATAGGAATTACAGCTGCGTAAGTGCTGTGGGGGTCTTGTCTTTTGCCAAAAACATTGAAATACCTCAAGCCAATGGTTTCCAGATCATAAAGCTGGTAATATAGTCTGCCGTATTCCTCATTTACAGCTTTAGTTAAAGGATAAGGTGCTAGGACTTTCCCCTCCTGTCCTTCCACCTTTGGAAGTATAGGGCTGTCGCCATATACTGAGGAGGACGAAGCGTAGACGAAACGTTTGACGCCAGCTTCTTTTGCTGCTTGCATCATCTTAACTGTGCCGCCAATATTGACTTCTTCATACAGCACAGGATGCTTAATGGACCTGGGGATAGATCCCAATGCTGCTTGGTGAAGAACATAGTCTACATCCCGACATGCCATTTGGCAAGTTTCGAAATCTCGGATATCACCTTCGATAAATTCAAAGCGGGGGTTATCTGTAAAAGAGGTAATATTCTCTTTCTTGCCAGTGGAAAAATCGTCAAAAGCCCTCACCCGATACCCCATTCGTAATAAGGCTTCCACCAGGTTAGAACCAATAAAACCAGCTGCACCAGTCACCAAAAAACGTGTATTAGAGTCGAATTTAAGATTTTCATATCCCATCAGTTTACAGCCTCCAGTATCTCAAACCAGCTTCCTCAGCCTCTTGGGGAGTGAAAACTCCTTTTAGATCTACAAACACATGTCTGCCGTCAGTCAACTTAGCTTTGATGTCTGCTATCGTGAGTTTAGTATATTCCAAATGGGGCACTGCTAAAACAACCGCATCCACAGGCGGCACTTCTGTTGCCAGTCTGAAGCCGTATTCTCTATATAGCTCATCGGAATCTGCATAAGGATCAACCACAAAAACTTCAACACTATATTCTTCTAGCTCCCGGACGATATCAACTACTTTAGAGTTGCGGACGTCAGGGACATTTTCTTTAAATGTGACCCCCATGATCAAAACTTTAGCTTTCTTTACATTACAGCAGTCTTTAATCAGTAGTTTGACCACATTCTCTGCCACGTATTTTCCCATGCTGTCGTTAATCCGCCGCCCTGCTAGGATTACTTCAGGCAGGTAGCCTAACTCCTGTGCCTTATAAGTTAGATAGTATGGATCTACACCGATGCAGTGGCCGCCCACAAGACCTGGTTTAAAATCTAAAAAATTCCATTTTGTTTTGGCAGCCTTCAGTACTTCAAGGGTGTCTAAGCCCATGATGCCGAAAATTTTCGAGAGTTCGTTTACAAAGGCGATATTGATGTCCCGCTGGCAGTTCTCAATTACTTTCGCAGCTTCCGCCACCTTTATGGAAGGAGCCCTGTAGACGCCCGCTGAAACCACCAGCTCATAAGTGCTGGCTATTATCTCCAAAGCTTCCTCGTCTATGCCGGCAACGATTTTAACGATGTTCTCGAGTCTGTGGACTTTATCGCCCGGGTTAATCCGTTCAGGTGAATAACCTACTTTGAAATCTCTCCCGCATTTTAGGCCTGATTCTTTTTCCAAAATTGGCACGCATTTTTCTTCTGTCAATCCTGGATAGACAGTGGATTCATAAACAACAACTGAATTGGGTTTCATGTTTTGTCCGACAGTTTTACTTGCACTCAGCACAGGCCGCAAATCTGGATTGCGATGTTGATCTATTGGCGTGGGTACTGCCACGATGATGAAGGATGCTTGGGAAAGCATTGCTGGATCTGCTGTGAACTCGATTGAATAATTTTTAAGCTCCTCTCCCACTTCGCCTGTAACATCAATTCCTTGTTTATACAGCTCAATTTTTTCAGCGTTGACATCAAAACCGATTACTCTTCTCTTGCGTGAGAAGGCGACTGCCAAAGGCAGTCCTACGTATCCTAGTCCCACAACAGCGATGGTATCATTTCTTTGCATCAGTTTATGCTTCCTTTCTAAGTCCCATAGTTTGCAGTAAAACTGCATTAATTTTTTTTACATCGTATTTTTCTCTGCAAATTTCAAGGCTGCGCTCTGCCATTTTTTCTGCCTCTGACCGATGTTCTATCATCCAAATCATTTTCTCAGCCAATGCCTCTGCGTCTCCCACGGGAACCAAAAATCCATTCACTCCATCTTTGACAGTTTCCCTGCAGCCCGGTGCATCTGTGGTGATAATCGGCCTTTTGGTTGCCATGGCTTCCAACACTGATTTGGGGGTTCCTTCGTGATAGGATGGTAAAACGAAGACTGAGCATTGCTTTAGAAAAGGCCTTACATCTTTAGTTTGGCCTAAGTATTCAATTAAACCGTCGTCGATATAAGGCTGTAGATCATGCTGTTTGATGGCTGTTGGGTTGGTATCGAAGGGACCAAGGAGCATAATGCGGGCTTTGGGATACTTTTTTTTGACTATCCGTGCCGCTTCCATATATTCTATGATCCCTTTGTCTCGGAGCAGTCTGCCGACAAATAGAAAAACATCTTCTTTTGGAATTGGTTGAGGTCTAAAGTTATCTAGGTTAACCCCTGAGCCGTTGATAATCGTGACTTTTTTTCCATCAACAAGGCCGATTTTTGTAAACTCTCTTAAATCATCGCGATTTTGGAAAAAAACGTGTTTGCACTTGCTCAAAGCAAATTTGTATTGTAGGCAGAGAATCAGCTTAATAATCATATTCTTAAAGCCTTTGCTGCGGAAAGCAGAACCAAGGCCTGCTAAAAGGGCGTTTATGTTTTGAATTCCACATAACCAAGATGCAATAGAGCCGTAAATTACTGTTTTAGCTTGGTATGTGAAAACAACTTGAGGTTTTTCGTTTTTTATTAATTTATATATTGAAGCTAAGGTTTTAATATCAGCAATAGGATTAAGGCCTGTCCGCTCAACAGAAATGGTTCTATATTCAGCACCCAGATCTGCAATCTTACAAGACCACTCTTCTTCCCCAGCTGGGGCAGCGGCTATAACCTGATGTCCCTGGGCAAGTATTTCGCGGATCATGTCTATTCTGAATTGTACCAATGATGATGCCCGACTTGAGAGAATTAGTACTTTCAATAAAAAACACCCTTGCCTTGTTTCTACACTTTTGCGAACTAGAAAGTATGAGTATTATAGGGACGGTTTTCAATAATTTTTACTCGCTACTCGA
>Ga0209537_1004312_pt1 | contig 12212 bp, 14 predicted proteins | sample BioPla4DNA1_FD_187698 | JGI IMG/M metagenome (GOLD analysis project Ga0209537, IMG submission 187698) | Biogas fermentation microbial communities from Germany - Plant 4 DNA1 (SPAdes) (version 2) | ecosystem: Engineered > Bioreactor > Anaerobic > Digestate | place: Bielefeld, North...
TTTAAATAACATTCAGACACAATCTTTAACCTCCTTTCCCAAGGTATAAAACCCTGCACCTACTGTTGATAACCCAACAGAACCCATTTTACAAGGTCGTTTTTCTGGCAACTCCCTTGTTTACGTTGTAGTAGGTTTGTTTCCTCCCCTTTTCCTTCCTGGTCTGCTTTAGTTGCTCAATACGTTCAATGTACTCCTCTTCTGTGGATATCCTCTGCAGCGTGGTTAGGTAATAGAACCCTCGGCTCCTCGGTAGCTTGCCTTTCTGCACCAAGTTGATTGCCGTCTTTGCTGCCTTGAGACTCTTCAAGTGGCTATGTCCATTCTCCCATTCCTTCTTTGTATTGTAGACTATAAACCCTTCTGAAACCTTGAGAATAATGAATTCATCTTTCCTGTATATTACCATACACACCCTCCTACATTACCCTCACCCTCGCTGCATAGACTTTCTGGTATTGCTTGTTGTACTCTCCTGTCACTACCACTATACTGTCTTCGGTGATACCATTCAGCTCCTCCTGTAGGGTGATGTCGGCATACTTGTATCTGTTAATTGTCACATTCACTGTGCCAGTCTCATCTGCTAACTCCATGTGAACATACTTCTCATACTCTGGGTCACGCACGTCATACACTCTGCTTTGACTCTCAATCACCTCCCTCAAGTTCTTCACTTGCATCTTGAGAACCTTGCCTGCTATACGAACATACTCACCAGGCTTAATACTGTCAATGGTATCACGTTGTGGAACCATTTCCAACTTCTTCTTGAGTTCCTCCAGCCCCAGGTAGTCACAGTCTCCTTCCTCTGGTTCAAAGGCTCCAGCCTGCTCCAGTATTTCCCTTATCTTACCTGTTGGCTCTTCTCCTTGTTCAAGCTTCTCAGCAATCTTTGGTCCAATTCCCTTCAGTGTCAGGTAGCCAGCTCGCAACCCTCCACGGTCAATTGTCCAGGTGGCTTTGCTCCTGCCAAACTTGACACCATACACCTTACCTCCAGCCTGGATATACTCTCTTAAGAGACTCTCCTTGTCTGGCTCTGCTACTAGGTTAGCCCAATAAAACTCTAGTGGGTAGTGTACCTTCAGGTACATGCAATAGTATCCCAGGAACGTGTAACTAGTACTGTGTGCCACGTTGAACCCATAGGCACCAGACTCTCCACACCTGTGCCATATCTCTTCACCAAGCTCTGGGTCATCTTTGAATGCCTGCAGGAACCTTTCCTTAATACCTGCCAACTTCTCAGCTCCCTGCTTCTTGGTTATAAGCTTACGAACTGCTGTTACGTCTGCCCAGTCTAGGTTACCTGCCTCTCTCAGTATTTTCATTATCTGTTCCTGGAACAGTATCTGCCCTCTGCTCCTGGCTGTGTGCTTGGTTACAACTGGGTGGATATCGTCGCTCCAACCGTTGATGTATGCATCAGTTGCACCACTTTGCATTGGTCCAGGTCTTGAGAGTGCATTAATGTCAATAAGCTCCTGGAACTTGGTCGGCTTAATTTGCTTACAGACTCTCTTGGTGGTGGCACCCTCGTATTGGAATATCCCTTGGAAGGCATTAGAGGCAAATGCTTTATAGGTTTCTTCATCATCAAGTGGCAAGCTATACAACCATTTACTATCCTTGCCTATTGCCTTCAGGCAATTATCTAGTATAGTCAACGTCTTCAGTGACAGAACGTCTATCTTCATTAACCCCAAGTACTCTGCATCCCTGTGGTCAAGCATGATGTTCCCACCCCTACCAAGTGTGGTGTACTTCTCCAGCTTGTCGCTCGCTACAATCATACCTGCAGCATGCACGGTCAACTGTCTAATCATGCCTTCAACCTTGGCAAGGTAGCTGTGTTCAGCCCAACGTTCTTGAATAATCTCCTCGACATCCTTGGTTCCACCGTTCTCAATGAGTTCGTTCTTTGCTTCCTCAATCTCAGACTTCGGTATCTTGAACACCCTGCCTATATCATCCAACAGGCTCTTCGGTTTGAACATTGAATAACCTGCAATGTTGGCAACCCTGTCCATTCCATATTTTTGTCTGAGATATTCCCTAACTTCCTCACGACGGTTATCTTGAAAGTCCAGGTCTATGTCAGGTGGGTCATGTCGGCTAACATCAATGAACCTCTCAAACAGTAAATCCCACTCAAGTGGGTCAACCTCGGTTATGCCTAGAAGATAACTGGTTAGTGAACCTGCTGCACTTCCTCTGGCTGGTCCAACCATGATACCCTGGCTTTTAGCCCATTGCACCATGTCTGCAACCACCAGGAAATAGTCAACAAAGTTCTTTTCCTTGATTAACTCCAACTCCCTAAACAATCTTGCTCGGTACTCATCCCACTTCTGTTTTGGTATCTTCCTCTTCTTCCAACCCTTACGGCACAGGTCAATCAATGTCTCGTATGGATTGTCGATACCAAACTTAACTGGGTCAGCCTTCGGCAAATCGTATTCCTCACACAGGTCGGCTATACGCACGGTGTTCCTCACTGCTTCTACAGGTGAACCCCATGCAATCATTTCCTCACCTGTGGCAAGGTAACACCTTTTGTCCATTGTACCCCAGTCGTCATACACGTTCTTACGTCTCCTTACGCTTGACAAGAACCACTGAACCTTCTCATCACCTGGTTCCAGATAGTGTACGTCGTTGGTCGCTACCAACGGAATGTTAAGCTCCTGTGCAATCGCTATAAGCCCACTGTTGGCTGTTTGAGACTCCTGAAGGGTAAGTGGTTGAACCTCAATGTAGAAGTGTTCTAGGGATTGTTTTAACAGCCTGGCTACATCTCTGGCTCCATCCATATCCCCTTGGAGAACCTTGTCTGCTACCAACCCTCTCAAACACCCACTAAGAACTATTAGCCCTTCCTTATTCTCTATCAGGTCAGTCAACCTAATCGTAGGTTGATAATAGAACCTGTCGTCAGTGTATGCCAGTGTAGATAGTTTCAGCAGGTTCTGATACCCCTCCAGGGTACGTGCCAGCACTGTGATATGGTTCTTGTCTCTCTGCTTGGCTTCACCCACGTAGAACTCACAACCATATATAGGCTTGATACCGTGTTCCTTGCATGCCTTCTCCAACTTTGGATGACTGCTGGTGTTGCCATGCTCGGTGATAGCTATAGCTTTATGCCCCAACTTCTTGGCTCTCTCCACGTATTGCTCTGGTGTGCCATAACTATCCAGTATGCTGAAGGTCGTGTGGGTATGCAAGCTAACATAATCCATGCTCATTCCTCCTTTCACTTACAGTATATCGGTTTGAATGTGGTTCAACCCCTGTAAAGCAAAATAAAAACCAGGCTCATCGCCTGGTTATATGGGAACACCCCTACTGGAACTTGGCTTGCTTCGGACATTTCCTGTCATAGATTGACTCATAACCACACTTGTTATGACGGTCACAATACATTACAAGCAACTCTCCGAATATGGGATGAACCTTCTCGGTTATCTCTTTCCTCATCTGGGTGATGATATCTGTCCAGTGTGGCTGACTCTGGGTACACAACCTTACCTCGGCTATACCAATTAGTGTCTTCAGATTATACTTCACGCCAATGTTCGTCAAGATATTGATAGGTAGTACCCCTCTTGCATCCTGTGTCTCAACCCCAGCTTTAAGCAAGTTTTCATATGCCTGTTGAGCATTCTTCATCGCTTCGTGGTACGCTTTGAGTTGCTCCTCGGTCTTAACACTTTTGCCAATATCATATTTGAACTGTTCGCCAGTCTTGGCACAGAACCTTAAGCTCTCCTGGGAGTACACAGCTCCAACTCTTGTACGTACCATCTGGTGTGTCAAGGCTCTAGGAACCCCTTCTACCTGGAACGTGAAATCCACGTATTCCAGTGGTCCACCAAGACTGGTTTTTTGTAACTCCCTTATAGTTTGAATTGCATCTTCTTCTTTGATTGAGTCAAGGTCGGTGATAATATTCCCCATCATGTTCTGGGTCATGGCATGTATCACCTGTAACGGTTTGTTCGTCCAACTAACTAATGTTACCTTCGCCATATCGTTTTAATTCCTCCTTTACATCATCTGGTATTGATTGTTACCATTGTTGGTCTTCTGGAGACACTTGCCACTGGCAACCATCCCCAGAATAACTCTTTATTCATCTTTCATTCTCCCTTTGATGCAGTCCAGAAGCATCATTGACATCATCATTTGTTCGTGTGGTGGCATACGTTCGATTACCCCTGTAATGCTATCCATAAGCATATCTACGGCACGGATAAGTTCTACAGCCCCTAGACATCCCACCACTGCACCGTGGTCTTCACCTATGTGCATCACTAAGAAGTTTTCCTTGTAGGTGACATCTCCCTCTCCCTCTGCCTTGATTGTTACACTGATTTCAGGCTCCTGCTTCTTACCTCGGTTTTCAGCTTGTCTAAGCTGTTCCATGATTTCCTTAAGATTGATGTTCATTATCAATCCCTCCTTTCAAACTTATTATATCCTGGGTGGGGGGAGTTTAACCCTCCCTATCCCAGGTTTAGATGTTATCCCTGCACTTGTCCTGCGTCAATTCTCAGAACGTTGCCTGTAGCATAGTCTCCCTTGGTCGTTACAAAGTATGCCCACTCGGCAACCTCTTCTGGTGTCATTCCTCTACCAACTGGGATGTTGGCACTAAGCATTCTCTCTGCTTCTTCCTCGGTCACACCTCTCTGTGCAACCAGGTCTTCAATGGTTTTTCTGTCCATAGGTGTCAACACCCTACCTATTGCCAATGCAGTTACCAACCAGTCATCTGTGTGGTACTTATTCAACTCTCTGGCTGCACACCTGATGAAGTGGTTCGCTCCTGCCTTGCTTGCCCCATATGCAAAGGTACTGGTCTTAGGTATCATACCAGTGTCACTGGTAATAGCCAGGAATACCTTCCTCTTACCGTTGTTATCAAAAGCTCTGACAAAAGCCTGAAGTAATAGATAATTGCTGGTTAAATTGGTTGCTATTGTCTTGTTGAAGTTGTCTAAGGTGTAATCCTCTATCTTGCCAAGGATATTCACACCTGCACTGTTAATGATAGCATCAAGCTCGCCAAACTCACCCTTAATAATATCCATCTGCTGTGCCACTTCTTTCTCAGAAGTCACATCACAATAATGCCTATGGAATTCCTCGTGGTTGAAATCAATATCTACTGCCACAACTGTGTGTCCTTCATCCTGAAACTTCTTAGCTATTGCATATCCAATGTTACCTTTTCTGCCTGCACCTACAACTAATACTACCATATTACACCAACCCCTCCTCATATTCCTTCTTAGCCTGATACAGTGCCTTTCTGTCTGCATCAGGTAGTTCCTTCAGGATAACCAGCTCAAAGTTGTCTGCACCGTACTTGTCATATTCTTCTTGAAGTGCCTTGTTTGAGTGCTTGCCTTCCTTCAACCACTTCATGTAGTCTCGGTAGACTACCTCAATCTGTGCTGAAGCTCCGTAGAACTCTTTGCCAGTAGCTTGGCTGACAATCTTAAATACTCCCTTGGTTTTCTGTTTTGCCATTGTTTAATTCCTCCTTAATATTTAGTAACATAGCCTGCAGGTGTTCCTGCCTGCTTTGTTCCCCATCATAGTTATCCTCGTCTAAACAGAGGATACCGTAAACTGCATAAGCTGCAATATCCATTAAGGTGTCTCTCACAGACTCTCCCTTAACTTGTGGTTGCTTGCCCTTCCATACAAGCTCCCTCAATCTGCCTTCCTTAATCATCAGCTTGATATAAATACCTACCAACCCAGTTCTCTTCCAGGTCTCGCCATAATCACTGGTCTTGTCTCCCCTGGCTAGGTTGTAGATGTCGTTAAGAACCTCTCTGAAGGCTTTACTGTAGTACTCTCGTTCGTGCTTCTCCTTGGTAAGTTCCCAGCCACAAGCCATACATACACCTTCCACCAAGCTGTAACCACACTCTGGACAAAGTGACATTCTCTTCACCTCCTAATTAAGGATATCTGTCTAACTCCCAATCAACCCTATCGTTTGTCTCCGTTCGGTAAATAAATGTTCTCACCGTTGAACCACTGGTTACCTAATACCTTCTCAACCACGTCGGCAATATCTGCAGGTTTGATTGTTCCTCTGTACAGGTCTGCCACCTGTTCCATGGTGAACCCTCGTTCCATCAGTAACTTATTCTGCACTCTCTTGGTCAATGGTGTTCCCCATACGTTGCCTGGGTGAAGCCCCACAATGGTATATTCGCCTGGATGATGTAGGTTCAGGTCGTAACCCATGCAAGCTATATAGTGTGCCAAACCTGCCTTGCTGGCACAGTATATGGCACCGTTGGTAGCGTGCTTCCTGCTCCACAGTGAACCCAGGTGGATAATCGTCTTCACCCATGGAGTACCTGCTGTTGCCTTTACAAAGTCGCTTGTAAGAACTGCTGCCCCTGTCAAGTTGACAGATATTACCTTGTTAGCCTTCTCCCAATCCCACTCTCCAGGCTTGGCTGTGTCTGTTACTCCTGCAGTGTTTACCATTACCTGGCAATCATCTGGGAAGGGATACCCATCACGGATATCCCAATTATCATCAGGTGTAATCACTACGAACCCCAAGTCCTCCAGTTTGTTCTTGATTGCCTCAGATATGCTTCCAGGTCTTACTTTAGTTACGAACGCTTTCTGCATTGATGTATACCTCCTTCGCATCAAATTCCACAAGGTGGTTGTTGTCCATTTCCACCACTACAATTCCTCTATGTGGGATGTATTCCACAAACTTGCCCATCCCTAATGGTGTCTCTACGTTACCTGCTGTTACGTCGTACATGCTTCATTACCTCCTCTAATTTGTTTATTCTGGTTACACCCTCTGCAAGTTCCTTACCAACGTTGTACGGTCTGGTGATAAGATAGCAAGGCACTCCAAGTCTGGAAATAGTATTGGCATTGTCTACCACGTCGTCAATGAAAAACTCAATCCTGTCTTTTCCAAACTCCCTTATTAATCGCTCCTCTTTCTTCTCATCAAATATGATAGAGTCATAAGGAAGGTTGTTGTTCTCAAGCCACTCCATTGTGTCAGCAAAGATACGTTTGTATTGCTCGTATGGTCTGGCTGTCAGTAACATAATCTTGTAGCCCTGCTCCCTCAACCATGTAAGCATTTCCTTGGCACCCTCACACACTGGGATGAACCTCTTCTGTCCTGTCTGACGGTACTTGTCTTTCAGCTTCATGCCTACCTCGGTTGATATCCCTAGACATCCATATATGTCGTAGCTGTCAACCATATCCATGGTGTAGTTTGTACCAAGCTCCTTGTTGATAAAGTCCACGAACGAACGTGGGTAATCAGCTAGCACACCGTCTATATCAACTCCTACAACTCTATCTTTGCCAGCCTTGATTGTATCCATAATTTCCTGTTTGTGTCGCTGCACCACGACGTTGGATTTACGGTAGTACTCTTCTTCTATATCTTCAGGTGTGAACCCATGCAACTGGCATAGACACATCCAATATTTGAGACAATCCACCAGTTCCTCCAGTGTGTTGGACTTAATCTCTGGCTTGTTCTCTTTCCTATGGATTTTCCAGTTGACGGTATCCAGAACTTCACTTACCTCCCTGTGCAACGCCAATGTATAGAAGTTGTTCCACTTCTGAAATTCCTCCTTATTGTCTCTAATGGTCTCAAAATCCACCAATTTCTTATTGAATTCGGCTTGGTTCTCCCATATGCTATTGAAATCTACCATTTGCTCAACCTCCTCAAAGTTTCATAATATGAATGATGTGCCAGGAACTTCCTATTCCAACTACCCCATCTACCAAGCAGGATAACCCTGTCATCAGGTGAACGGTAGTTCGTGTCCACTACCTTCTTGATAGTGAAGTCTCCTCCTTGCTTTACTTCTGTCCACTCAACTCCAAACACCCTACTGTAACGGTACCAGTTGACATTTTCGTCAATGTTGTATACCACCTGGTTATCACCTGGTAATATAGGTGTCGGAAACGGTCTGCCCTTGACAGCTTGCACCTCAACGTACTCACACTTGGCTTCTGGGAACAGTACTGGCAACGGTATCGTGCTGATTACCTTGTCGTATCTCTCCAGCAAGCTCCCCATCATACTTGGCACAATCTTCAGGTGCTGAATATTCTTGCCATACCTGTGCAACAGAATGTCATATGCATCCTGGAAGTTGTACACAATGTTGTATGCTGGCAGGTCTACAAGTGAGTTATTCAGTGGTGTGCCCAGTTTTCGGCTATACTGTTCGTGTGGCAACTCACCGTCTCTGCAGCCTATGATATAATTGCAAACAATTTTAGGTTCAAGAGGCAAGCCACAGCTATCATGCAGATAATGCAACCCAGGATTGTTGCTGGCTCCCTCACGTGGGTTCTTATCGAACAAGGTATATTCAATGTTGTTCTCTGCCAATGCCTTGGCTGCAAGTAATCCTGCCATGCCTGCCCCTAATATTGCTACCTTCATTACTTTCCTCCTTCCTTAATTCTTAGATAAACAACTATGCAAGTGGTCTCTTCTCCATGCACCTGTAACTTGATGTCATACACCCATTTGTCATTGCAGAAATCATTTACCCTCTCTTCTAACTCCTCAAGGCTGGTGCTACGGAAGAGTTTGATACCAGGCTTACTCACTGTTATTGACACGGTTCACCTCCCCCTTTCTGAATAATACCTTAACAGTTTTCCTCCCCCATGCATATGCCTCATCATGAGTGTAAAAGAATAGGTCAATCAAGTCTGTTCTCCTCCTGATAGCTCCCCCAGTGTCTTCGGCTATCCCCCATCCATACCCCTCAATGTACATGATTGTACCGTATGGAATGATTTTGGGATTGACGGCAACCACCCCAGGTCTTGGTCTGGTACCTGTTGCCGTCGTATCTGGTGAACCATCATGATTGAGTCCAGTCCTGTCATCAAAAGGTGAGTAGCCAGTTGCCTCAAATTCGAAAATCTCGAACTGGTCTTCGAACTCCTCAACCCTCTGCTTTAGCTTATTCAATTCATCCTCAAGTCTACCCCTATCTTTCTGAAGTTTTTCAAATTTTTCCAATAATTGTTCATACTGGTCATCGTCGGTGTCATCTTCACCCTCGGTCTCAAGCTCTGCAAGTCTATTGTTGGTGTCAGCTAGCTCTTGCTTAAGAACCCCAACCGTCTTGGTCAGGATTATCACTGCTACCACCAGCACTACTGTCAATATCTTCCTCACCACTGGTCTTCCAACCTCCTTCTCTCAGTATCTCAATAAAGGCAGGTTGTTTAACATATCCTCGTGAACCTTTACCTATCATACCGTTCTTGGCTAGGAACTTGAGATACCTTCTAACTGTGCTGCTGTCCAGGTCGCACAGGTCTTCAAGGTCTTTACCAATGACGTAACTGTATTGTAAGAACACCCTCGCAACTTCCTGGTTCTGTTTCAAGAACTTCAGCACACTGTCTTTAGCCTTCATTGCAGCTCGCTCCTGCTCCCTTATCTGTTGACTCAAATCCCAGTAACCCAGAGAAGGTTTCTTGAACACCTGGTTCAGGAAATCGTAAGCAAACTGCACGTGTTCAGGCTTAACAATAACCCTCACACCATCTTCGGTACTGTACATCCTGCAGGCTATTGCCACTGCTAATCTTGCCAGCTTGATACGTTGGTTGGCTCCTTCTACCAGTGGAACATGGCTAACATAGTCTCGTGCCATCTGTTTGGCTAAACTCAACGTCAAGGTGGTTGCCTCATCAGTGAAGTGAATATTCTCCTCTGTTCGGCTCCAAGCCCACAGTACCAGTTGTTTACATAAGTCGTAGGTGTAGATATGAGGCACTTGCCCTATCTCACTGGTGTGTCTGTTTATCAAGTCCATGCTGACTTCCTCACTGGCACAACTCACCACGAATTCAAACCTAGCAACGTCTTCGTTCTTTCCTATAAGCTCCTGCACTGCCTCAACTCCGAACCCATATTGTCTCAATGCTTTCCCAGTTCTGGTGTTGGATATCCACAGCAACCTTGTTCTAGCATGAGTCCTCTCCTGGTGAATTTTAACAATCTCAGCCACACCACTGGAACGTACCCCTGACATGTTACCTATTGCTTCTTCTGACAACCCTGAAGCTTCATCTATGATAACCAACCGTCTATCATTAAGTGGTATTTTACCCCAGGATACGAACCAACGTTTCTGTGTTTGTTGCATACCACCTATCAGTCCTGCGAATGTCGTGTTCTCACCTGTAACGAATTCGCCTAACTTGTAGTGGTTCATGATTGACTGTGCTGTCTCTGACTTACCTGTTCTGGTGTCTCCTATAATCAATCCTTCTACCCAGCCCCTTGGCACCAACTGGTCTTGGAACCTGAAGGCAAGCACACTGTGATAAACCAAGTCTACTGCCATCAGAACATCTTCCCTACCATATATATGAGTGACGTTATTGGTTAGGTCATGGTAAATCTCCTTAAACTTTTCGGCAACCGTCTGCCCCTCTACAGGCTGGAATATCTTTAGTCGCTCGTGCTTGTCAGGTGTCATTTTGAAGCTTGATACGTTGTCTTGGCTCGGCTCTGCTTCTGATATCAGGTGGGTTACATACTGATGTCTTGGGTCGGTGATTGTAACCCCTTTCATACGGTAACTCATGTTCGCCTGCAACCCATGCCCTATCACGTATGCAATCCTGGTGGTGTAAGGTCTGTCAACTGCTGAGAAGTCAAGCTCTGGTTGTAGGATAACTTCCTCAAGGTTACCCTGCTCTACCACCTCTACATGAAATGCATTGCAGGCTTTAGGTATGCCAGCCTTACCTTTAACCACTGTTGCTTGCTGTGCGTCTGTACAGTCTATCAACTGTAGTATGCTCCTGTCGTCGTCTTTGAAGGTAACTGTACGTTCTCCACCGTTCACACCCACCACACACATGGCACACTTATTACCATTGTCTGGAGTGCAACTAATCTTGAGTTTCTTTGGGTATCCATATGGTCCAATGTCCTTACCTGACACCATTACATCCATGCATATCTTCTTGTCAATGTAGTCTGCATGACTCGCCTGAGACAGATGAACCTTTATCGGCTTGCTTGGGTCAGTCTCTGGTTCCTCATTCCCAGGTACATAGGTGTGTGCCTTCTGGATAACCAGGTCAAGGTCTTCTTTGGTATGCCCTAATGCTACAAAGTAGTCTGTAATGTCTCCGTCTGGTGGGTCAACGATAGGTAACTTGATTATTTTAACCTGCTTGGCTATACCGTACAGGTTCCTTGCTACCTTCTCAGCTCCTGCCTGTCCTGCCTTGTCAATATCATAACATATCAGCACTGTTTTATCCTTGAATAGGCTGTTCCATTGTGCCCTCCAGGTATTAGCTCCTCCTGTGGTAGTCATAGCATTGTAACCCATCTGGATAGCTAACAGGCAATCCATTTCACCTTCTGTCAGGAGAATGGTATCGTGCTTGATATTTTCAATAGGGAATAACCTCGCTGAACCAGAACCCGTTTTGAAGCTTATCATCTTTGCCTTGCCCTTAGCTTCAGGTGAATAACGTCTAATGTTGACACATCTACCTTTGCTGTCGTATATAGGTATCGTGATACGCTCCACGTCGTAACCTATCTTATATTTCTCAATGGTCTCCTTCCTTAAACCACGCTTGTTTAACAGAAAGTGCAACATCTTGGCAGATTGCATTAATATCCTGTGAGACTTCATTACCTCACGTTCGTCTATGCACTCGGTCTCCTCTTCCTCAAAGTCTAGTGTTTCTGCTTGTGGGTTCTTCTCTGGCTCGCTTTGTGGTCTGATACCATACTTCTTCTCTATGGCACGTACCATACGTCGGAAGTCTGTTTTCTCATAACCCTCGGCAATACGGTAGAACTCATACTCGTCTCCACCTATATCACAAGCATGGCAATAGAACCTACCAGTTTCAATGTTTATGCTCATGGACTCTCGGTTATCGTCGTGCCACGGACACTTAACAGCACATTCGCCTTCTTGGTTTGGATTAAGATTGGTAAAGTAGTTGCTGTAAAAATTTTCAGCCCATTGCCTTCGCTCCATGCTATACCTCCTCTCCACTATAGTATATTGTGTCGAATACCGATTTAACCCTCATGTTTTTCTATGGTCATATAAGGCTTGAGAGTCTCAGTTAGTTCATCTGGATAACCCTCCTGGTATACA
>Ga0209537_1004313_pt1 | contig 12209 bp, 11 predicted proteins | sample BioPla4DNA1_FD_187698 | JGI IMG/M metagenome (GOLD analysis project Ga0209537, IMG submission 187698) | Biogas fermentation microbial communities from Germany - Plant 4 DNA1 (SPAdes) (version 2) | ecosystem: Engineered > Bioreactor > Anaerobic > Digestate | place: Bielefeld, North...
CCGCTTCTATATAAATAGAATTAAGCGATTATTATTTCAAAAAGCGCAATTCGTCTTTAATAGTATAACATATAATACCAGCTTTGTAAAGTATTTATCATATAAAATCCTCCTTTAATGCCCCCTTTTTACTTAGGCTTAATCCTTAGCTAAATTATCCCTTTAGTTGATTTTGATTATTTACCGACTTAAGCTCTTCTTCAGTTACTAGGTCCACATAGGCATTTCTAAGTTCTTCTTCTGCTTCACAGCTGGTAGTATAATACCAATCCTTAACCGCCTTTTCAGTTTCTTCATCTGAGTCCTTTATACTGTAAGGATAGACTGCTATCAGCTCCCCCGTCTCCTTGTTCCTTAAGCCCACCATTTTTGCTCCATTAAATTTACCCATAAAACAACCTCCTATACTAAAAATTACTGAAGAATTAGGTCCTACTATATTCAATGGACTTTCTTCTTATGAAATAAACTATGCAAGTAATTAATGGTATAACTATGATAAAAATAAGGAATAAGACTATCCTAATTACATTTAAATCCCCCTATAGATGATAACTGATCTTATATTTATGACTATTAATATTGTTATACTGAGGATTATACTCAGTAATGACAGTATGACCTTATCCTTCTCATCCTTATTAAAGATCTTCCTCATGGTTTCCACACTAAGCATTAAAAAGGCACTTACCCTAACTAGGCTGGTTATTAGCCATCCCATAACAGCTATAGAATCTATTTTTTCTACTATTTCAAATACATCTATAGACCTAGCATATAGTAAAAAGGGGAAATTGGAGCGCTTCATATACTCAACCCCTAGGGTTATTTGACATACGATTACTATAATAGTCAATATACCTAAGGAATAAAGGGTAGATTTTTTAATTTGTTTCTATACCCCTTGAAGCACAATATATACATGTAACTATCATTCCTATGGCCACCAGATTTTCAGAGGTATCCGGTAGTATTGAGGAATTTATCAACTCCGTTTGTATGGTGGCAGTATTATGCCTAGTATTACCCCTTATTATTTCCAATAAATGTATAAATTATAAGGACTTTATTAGAAGTGCCGAAAATCAGACTAATTATGAGAAAAGAGGTAATACTATTAATGAAAAAATTATTTTCTTGAATGGAGGTAATATATGGATACTTTAGCTTTAGTCCTAGTTATAATTGGAGCCCTGAATTGGGGTTTAGTATCAGTCTTGCAATATGACTTAGTAGCCGCCCTCTTTGGTGGTAGCGATGCCATTTTAAGTAGGATAGTCTACGGTTTAGTTGCCTTAGCAGGTATTTATTGTATTAAATTCTTAATGGATAGGGATAGGGTAAGGGAATAAAAAAAGCACCTGATTATTTCAATCAGGTGCTATTCTGTATTTATGCCATAATTCTCTTCTTCAACAGTTCATAAACCAATACGGAAGTTACCGCTCCCAATAGGCCCTGGAAAATATTACCCGGTACCGATATTAAGGCTGCCTTAGGACCGTACATAAAAGTCTCTGCTATATAATAGCCAAAGGCCATCCACAGGCCCCCTATAATAGTAGCTAATAGGGGTTTTTTCCCACCGATTCTAGTCTCCAATAGTCTTCCTGCAATAAAACCCTCTATGCCTTTTACTAAAAAGGTTATAGGAACATAATGGTTATAAGCTAGCAGTAAATCTGCCAAAGCTGAACCTAACCCTCCAACTATAAATCCACCCTTCTTACCTAAAATCATGGCAGAAATAAATACTACCATATCCCCTAAATTTAAATATCCCTCAGTGGCAACCGTTGGTATGTGGATTACCATAGTCATAATGGTGGTTAAGGCTACTAAAACTGCCATCTTTGTCAGTATCTTAGTATCCTTCATAATATCACTCCTATCTGTATGGGTACGATATCTCTTCACACAAGGTCTGTATCTATTATTAGAATAACACTTTAAAAGTGTTTACGCAACCCTATTATAAGATTTTTCTAGGCTGGAAAGTGTAAGGGGTCTGTAGTCTCTAGGTTTACATCATACTCTAGGAAGGTATCCTGATCTATAATAGCTGCAATTCTTTCTCTAGGGTCCATCCCTAAATCCTTAATCTACCATAGGTGATCTTAAAATATATATATCTTCAGAGGAATTATCCATTATATCTTTTTCAAGATCATTTCCTGCACCTTCAGCTATATCAAGCTGCTTATCAAGTTGGCTAAACTTTTCCCTTACTTGGGATTTGTCTTCCTCCAGCTTATTATTCCCTTAGATATAAATATTTTAAAATCACCTTTGTGAATCTCTACAGTCTCTATATCCGTATTATTTATAGTCAGTATCAATTCCTTGATGTCCTTTACCTCCAAGATTTCACCTCCTAAGATATAAAAAAATAGTATAGAAAACATTATAACATAATGTACAACGACTTTGTCCATGGGGGTTGGTAGGTAAATAGGCATAATAAGAAAATAGGCTTAAAGCAAATTAAAATCCCCTCCTTTAGCCCAAAGCAAGGAGGGGATTCTAAACTAATATATCTTATAATAAACCATTTTGCCTCAAGTATTCTTCCACATCAGATCTTATGGTGTTTCCTTTTAATATTTCCTGATACCACTGCTCATCAAAGGCAACTTTTTCCTCAGCTATTTTCAGTATTTCATCAGCCATCATTGGGTCAACTACTACAACCCCATTAGCATCACCAACTATAATATCACCAGGATTTACCGTTACACCACCACATGATATAGTATAATTTATCTCTCCAGGTCCACGCCTACTACCTAAAGATGGGGTTACGGCTTTTGCAAAAATAGGCGCCCTCATCTTCTTTAACTCTAAAATATCCCTAACAGCACCGTCTATTATAATCCCAGCTACCCCCTTCTTTATAGCTGTAAAGGTCATCATTTCACCTATGATGGAATTCATATCTGCTCCATAAGTATCCACTACTATGATATCGCCTTCTTCAGCCATTTGAATAGCCTTATGAAGCATAAGGTTATCTGCCGATCTCATCCTAACAGTTATGGCATTTCCTGCAATCCTTGTTTCCTCATATATGGGCTTAATGCTAGGGTGCATAGTATTAAAACCATTCATGGCATCACTAATGGAGCAGGTACCGATTTCCTTAAGCCTGGCCAACAATCTTTTATCACTTCTAACTATATCTCCATTCATCCTAAAGCCTATCTTACTAATCATTTCGCCCTCCTATTGACTTTCATTATTGCCGATTATATTGTTCAACAATTTTGTAATCTAATTATAGCATGGCTAAATTTCCATGTCAAATGAAAAAGATACCAGCAGTTTATGTAATAATAAGGCAAATAAAGATAAATTTATCTAAAATGTTAATATTATAAATCTTAAAAGCTTTATATAATATTAAAAGCTTATATAATATTAAAAGGCATTAGCTTTAGCTAATGCCTCCTAATTCCTATTCTAGTAACTCTTTTAGTCTTCCTACTATTTTATATTCTGTTTTCCTTAACTCTTCTATATTTTGCTTGCTCAATAATAACATAATCATCTTTATCTTATAGACTATACCATCTAGATAATTTTTTGCATTTTCATAGCCACCATGAACTAGATAAGCTAATATTTCACCACTTATACCAGCCAATTCAGCTCCTAATATTATTGATTTTACAATGTCTGTAGCATTCCTAATTCCACCGCTGGATATGATCTTTAGATCCTCCGGTAATTCCCTACACTTTATTAGGGAAAGGGCTGTCGGTATACCCCAGGAATAGAGTTCCCCTAGATCTATATTTCTATTTCTTAAGTTTTCTATTTCCATAAAGTTAGTGCCACCAAAGCCAGAAATATCTACATATCTCACCCCTACATCATACAACCTCTTTGCCACATCCTTAGATATGCCAAAACCAACTTCCTTTACTATAACGGGCTTGTCTATGCCCTTAACAATCTTTTCTATATTGTTGATTATGCCCTTAAAATCACGGTCTCCCTCATCCATTGCCAATTCTTGTGCCACATTTAAATGAATTTGAATAGCATCCCCATTTATCACATCTAGTGCAATTTTGGCATCTTCAACGCTGGCATATCCGTTTAGATTTGCTATTACTACACCTTCATCCCCTATATTATCCCTTACGATTCTAAAGGAATCCTTACAAGCATCATCTTCACACAAGATTATAGTCTCAGAACCTACAGCCATGGGAATGTTGAAGTTCTTAGCCAGTAGGGATAGCTCCCTATTGATTTCTCCCGCAAATTCTGTACCGCCTGTCATAGCATTTATAATAATTGGATAGTCTATAGTCTTTCCAAGAAACTCCATCCTAGTATCTATATCTGACAGATTTAATTCAGGTAGGGCATTATGTTCAAGATAGACATCGCCAAAAAGGGTATCACCCTCAAATGTGGTTCTAAGATAGTTCTCCACATGTTCCTTCTTCCTGCTTTTTCTCATTATTTTCACTCCTATTTATTTTTTAATAAATAGTCTCCAAACATTTCTTCAACTAGGGCCTCTGTAGCTTCCCTATCATATATTAAATAAGAGATACCGTTTATCATCTTATTGGTACCAGTAATTGTGGCAGTATTAATATTTTCCGTATCTATATTTCTTGCAGCCCCTACACCTTTTAATATTAATTTAAAAGGTATATTAGTTTCTACATATTCGAAATAAGTTTCCACCAACTTAGGTAACTTTAAGATATTCTTAGGCTGTAGTGTTTGCTTTATAAGTTCCTTCATAAAGTACTGCTGAGCCTTTATCCTGCCTAAATCTCCATCTGCATAACCAGATCTAAACCTTAAGAAATCATGGGCTTGTTGGCCATCTAGTACTTGTAATCCTGGCATTATGTCGATATTTAATGGCGGATTAGCTGTAGGATCTTTATACTTCATCCTCTGTGGAACGTCTATCTCCACTCCACCGATTGCATCCACTATAGTTTTTACAGCCTTATAGTCCACTTTTACATAGTAATTTAAATCTATACCAAGGAAATCTTCTACAGTTCTGATGGTTAGGTTAGTACCACCGTAGGAGTGGGCGTGATTTAGCTTATCTTCCTTACCCCTAACCAATACCCTGGTATCCCTTGGTAGGGATAGAATATCGATTTTACCCGTATCAAAATTCACCTTAAATAGCATAAGGGTATCCGTTCTTATACCCCTATAGTTCTTCATATCATTAGAGTCAACGCCCATCATCAAGAATACTATTTCATTATCTACTGGTAATTTATAATCATCTTCTATAACATCGTCATCTTCCATAACAATTTCATCACCAGGAGCTGCCACCGTCTCCTTTTCAAAGACTTTAAACCATAAAGTAGAATAAAGAATAGTAAAAGCTATTAAGGATAAAATAAATGTTATAATAAATTTTCTCTTCATTGCTACACCTCAAGTCTAATCTTCTACTCTATCCAAAAGCTACTATTACAATAATACTACATTAAAGGTGTAATTACAATTAAAAATATAAAAGTCCAGTTTACAAATTAGATACAAAAAAGAGGCTTATAGCCTCTTTTTATAAATATTTATTATAGGTATCCTATATGGTTTTTAATCGCTTAATAACCTCTTTTCTCCCTCAAGTTTTCTTATTGGTCCTACATTTTGAACATATTCCATGGTGCCTAGGTATTCTCCCTTTTCATTCCTTACAGCAAAGAATCTTATCAAGATGAACATATCCCCTTTTTGAATCCAGAAATCTTCCCTATCCTTCTTGCCAGTTTTAAAGTCCTTTACGATCTTTTCCACTATATGGTGGGATTTAGGTGGATGGCAGTTCTCCACTTCCCTTCCAATTACTGCCTTAGTCCTAGTGAAAATCCTATCTTCTCCTTTGGTAAAAAATCTTACCTTATTATCCTGGTCTACAAAGGAGATCTCTCCTGGTATAGTTTCAAAAATAGCCCTTATTTGTTCCACAGTTAAGGAGCCATTTTCAAACTTAATCCGGCCGTTGGAATCTATTACATCCTCCTCAACTTCCTCATCCTGCTTTTTTATTCGCTTATATTCCCACTCCCTATCAGGAGTTATTAAACAGTATCCGATTTCATCGGATTCCTTATAGATGGTAATCCATTCGTCTTCCGTTAGGGTTTCTAGACACATAGGAAATAGGATGTTCTCCTCCTTATAGATCATCTCCTTGATCTGCTCCGTAGCCTGATTTAATTTTTCAACTAGCTCTTCCTTCTCTCCTAGATAATTAGTCAAGCTCAGCTTTACATCCTTGATTAAGGCCCTAATTTCATCATCAACCCCCCACATAACTTTAGGGGGAGCTGTAATACCATACTTCTCTAAGTAAGGGAATACTAGGTTTTCCTTTCTATCATAATGCTTATCTATATCCCATAGGAGGTTTACCAGCTCTAAAAGCTTAAAGACATTTTCTTTTGAATCATCCTTCTTAAAGGCCTCTAACTGCCTTTTTATATCTTCATCTAAAAGCTTTATTATGGCTTCATTTTCCTTCTTAAAAGTGTGTATGGGATGGCCTGGTACCTGCTCAGGATGGTGTATTTCATCTAGAGAGCCCTTAAATACTGCAGCATGGACATCACAAAGGTTTTGAATCTCTTCTATGGGAAGACCCTCTTTAACCAGCTCTACTTCCAGCATGGAAATCTCCCTAGGAGAAACCCCGTCTATTACCTCAGCAAACTTTTCCTTTACTTCATCCACCGTCTTACCAGCATGTAGTTCCCTGATAACTTCCTTTAGTTTCTCACGCCTATATTCTCTATTGTTAAGTGCTTCACTCATCTCTATACCTCCCTTATTATCTTGTTTATATTATTACCCAATAAATGGCCTTATAAAAGATAAATAGATAATAAAAAAAGGCTCTTCTTCATATGATTCCGCCAAAAACTTTTGTTTAAAATAGGAAAGTCCTTTAGGAACTTTCCTATTTTTTAATGCTATTTAACTACTATTTGGCTAGGGAAGACTCCTCTCTCCTACCTTTACCTACTAAATTGACTTCAGCCCTAGATAACATCAACTTGAGCCTATTTAGCTGATTGACTTCGCTGGCACCTGGGTCATAATCTATAGGGACTATGTTGGCATTTGGATAGATCTCCCTTATAGGTTTAATCATACCCTTGCCCGTTATATGATTTGGGAGACAACCAAAGGGCTGGACGCATACAATATTTTCTGCACCATTTTCGATAAGCTCCATCATCTCAGCAGTCAACAGCCAACCTTCACCAGATTGGTTCCCTAGGGAGATTAGTTTTTCTGCCAGCTGGCCTAATTCCTTTATAGTCAATGGTGGATTAAACCTCTTACTCATACTTAGTATCTCCCTAATAGGCTTTCTAAAGTGTTCTATATATTTGATACCTATCTCACTAACTAGACTACCTACAGCCCCCTTACCCAGATGCTTACTCTTAAACTCCGCATTATATACACAATACAAGAGGAAGTCAGCAATATCTCCCACCACCACTTCAGCTCCTTCAGCCTCTAAGACCTTAACCAACTGGTTATTGGCCATAGGGTGGTATTTTAATAATATTTCACCAACTATACCCACCTTAGGCTTCTGTATATCTAGGATTTCTATTTCATCAAAGGACTTAACTATATTCCTAGCATATTGAAGGAAGTTCTTATAGGTCATATTCCTTAAATTTCCCCGTAATTCTTCTATCCATTGGTCTAAGAGCATATTGGTGGAGTTCTTTATCTTCTCATAAGGCCTTACCCTTAAAGATACCCTCATCAATAGATCTCCTAATAATACGGCCATTATTCCCCTCTTTAATAGGCCATAGCTTATGGTAAAGCCAGGGTTTTTTTCAATTCCTTGGGCGCTCACACTAATAACGGGAACATTGGAAAAGCCAGATTCCTTAAGGGCCTTCCTTAAGAAGCCTACATAGTTAGAAGCCCTACACATACCACCGGTCTGACTTATCAAGAGGGATGTATTGTTAGGATCATACTTACCTGATTTTAGGGCGGCAATAAACTGTCCTATGACAATTATAGATGGATAGCAAGCATCGTTATTGACATATTTTAAGCCCTCATCTACTGCATCTTCCTGAACCTCTTCCAAAACTACTAAATCATAGCCATAATCCCTAAAGAGCCCCTCTAATAACCTAAAATGAATTGGAGCCATCTGTGGCATTAAGATGGTATGCCTCTTCCTATCTTCCTTAGTAAATAGGATCCTCTCACCATATATTTGCCTTTCCTTCGCTGGTCCACCTTCCTTTTCGTCTAAGGCAGCCTTTAAGGACCTGATCCTAATTTTAGCCGCTCCCAGGTTGCTTATCTCATCTATCCTCAATTGGGTATAGATCTTGCCTCGACTCTGCAATATCTCCTGAACTTGGTCGGTGGTCACAGCATCTAGGCCACAACCAAAGGAGTTTAGCTGTACCAGTTCTAAGTTCTTATGTTTGGATACGAAATCAGCAGCCCTATATAATCTAGAATGGTAGGTCCACTGGTCTAATACCCTTAAAGGTCTCTTGGGCTCACCCAGATGGTCTATACTATCCTCCGTTAAGACAGCCATTCCTAGGGAAGTAATAAGGCTAGGAATACCATGGTTTATGGCTGGGTCTATATGATAAGGTCGACCGGATAGAACTATACCTTGTAGGTCATTATCCTCTAGGTATCTAACTACCTTCTCCCCTTCTGCCCTTATATCAGCCTTATAGTTCTGCATCTCATCCCAGGCCTTATCTAAAGCTACCCTTATCTCCTTATAGCTTATATTAAAGGAACTTAAGGCCTTATATAACTCCTTACCTAAGCTCTTCTTATTATCTAAGGTGATAAATGGATTTAAAAAGAGAATATTCTTATCCTGAATCTCCTGGATATTGTTTTTAATAACCTCTGGATAACCTGCAACTACAGGGCAGTTCAGATGGTTATCAGCCCTTGGGTCTTCCTTCTCCTCATAGAATACCGATGGATAAAAAATAAATTTAACACCCTTTTGGATTAAATCCATAATATGGCCATGGCTAATTTTAGCAGGATAACAAGCCGTCTCGCTTGGTATAGAGCTTAAACCACTTTCGTATACACTTCTGCTAGACTCGGTAGATAATTCAACCCTAAAGCCCAGCTCTGTAAAGAAGGTATGCCAGAAGGGATAGTTTTCATAGATATTTAGTACCCTGGGTATCCCTACTGCTCCCCTTGGAGCTTCTTTAAGGGCTAAAGGCTTATAAGCAAAGGCCCTCTTATATTTGTAATCAAAGAGGTTTGGTAACTTATCTTCTACTAAATTGATGCCAGATCCCCTTTCGCACCTATTACCAGTTATAAAGCTATTGCCGTCGGAGAATCTATTTATAGTTAATAAGCAGTTATTTCCACACTTACCGCACCTGCCTTGGGTAGTCTTATAGGAGAAGCTTTCCAACTGATGAGCTTTTAAAATAGTAGATTCCCTGCCTTTACACCTTTCCTTGGCTATTATGGCAGCGCCTAATGCACCCATAAGGCCTGATAGATTTGGCCTAATGGCCTCCCTATCTGAGATGAGCTCAAAACTTCTAAGGATGGCATCCCCGTAGAAGGTACCACCCTGAACTACGATTTTCTTTCCTAGGCTCTTTGGATCCCTTGCCTTGATAACTTTTTGAAGGGCATTTTTTATTACTGAATAGGACAGACCTGCTGCTATATCCCCTATGGTGGCCCCTTCTTTTTGTGCCTGCTTAACCTTAGAGTTCATAAAGACCGTACATCTGGAGCCTAGGTCAACAGGATTCTTGGCAAAAAGTCCTTCAGCTAGGAATTCCTCCACCGTCATATTGACGGATTTAGCAAAGGTTTCTATAAAGGAACCACAGCCAGATGAACAGGCTTCATTTAAAAGGATGTCGTCAATTACCCCATCTACAATCTTCATAGATTTCATATCCTGGCCACCTATATCTAGGATAAAGTCTACATCCTTTTGGAAATGGCTTGCCCCCTTATAATGGGCTAAGGTCTCCACTTCTCCAACATCTATTTTTAGACCTGCTTTTATAAACTCCTCGCCATAGCCTGTCACGCAGGAATAAGTAATGGGAATATGAGGCATCTTCTTATATATATCCTTCAGTATTAATATGGCTTGATCCAAGGGTTTACCCTTATTATTACCGTAATAGGTATATAGAACTTCCTTATCCTCGCTGATAAGCACAGCCTTGGTTGTAGTAGAGCCAGCATCTATACCTAAATAGGCCTTACCATTATAATTAGCTGGATCCTTTGTTTCAATCCTCTGCTTATGATGACGGGCCTTGAATTCTTCATATTCTTCCCTATTGTTAAATAAGGGTCTAAGTCTTCTTATTTCCACCCTTTCCCCGCTACCGTCCTTATCCAATAAGTCTTTTAATTTTTCATAGGATATGAGTTTTTCTTCTGCAGATGAGATAGCAGCTCCTATAGCCACATATAACTGTGAGTTTTCAGGATATATGATATCGTCCTCTTCTAAGTCTAATGTCTCAATGAATCTATTCCTCAGTTCAGAAAGAAAGTGTAATGGTCCTCCTAGAAAAGCTACCCTTCCCTTAATGGGCCTACCGCAAGCTAAGTTTGATATGGTTTGATTTACTACTGATTGTAAGACCGAAGCACTAATATCCTCCTTGGAAGCCCCTTGATTTATCAAGGCTTGTACGTCTGTCTTGGCAAATACTCCACACCTTGATGCAATTGGATAGATGGTCTTGTGACCCTTGGCTAATTCATTTAATCCCTCCGCGTCCGTTTCCAATAGGGAAGCCATTTGATCTATAAAGGCTCCTGTTCCACCTGCACAGATGCTATTCATCCTCTGTTCTAAAGCCCTTCCTAAATATGTAATCTTCGCATCTTCTCCCCCTAACTCTATGGCCACATCCGTATCAGGAATCAGATGCTGTATACTTCTAGTTGAAGCTACAACTTCCTGTATAAAGGGAATGTCTAACCACTTTGTTACTGCTAAACCACCTGAACCTGTAACCATCATGGTTATCCTATCATTTTTAAAATTCTTATAGGCATCTAGTACTACTTCTCTTACTGAACTTTTGATGTCAGAATAATGCCTTCTATAGCTGCCATATAACAATTCATAGGAACTATTTAGAACTACTAATTTTACAGTAGTAGATCCTACATCTAAGCCAACATGAAGTATTGACATTCAATCCTCTCCTCCAAATGCAAGTAAGCAATTATCATAACTATATTATACTATAATTACAAAAATTTGTAATATTAAATACTTTAATAAAGTAAAATACCCTCACTAGGAGGGTATTTATTAGTCTAATATACAGATTTAGTCTGGTATACAGATTTCTGCTCCAGGTTTAAAGTCACCCGGTGGCATATTTGGATTTATCTTCAATAGATAGGATACGCTAGTATTAAACTTCATAGCCAAGGCTGCTATAACTGAACCATGAGAAGGAACATCTGATGGCATTATGGTGTAGGCCTTAGTTCCTTTCTTACAAGGACATCCCCTATCCTTGTGAGCTAGTATGCAAAGCTCTTGACCTACCCTTATCCTATCTAAATCTAGATTAGGATTACCAGCCATTAGGTCCATAACTGATATATTGAATTTTAATAATATGGAGGATAAGGTATCACTTTCTTTAACTACATAGATATGTCCCCCTGGACATGGTTTCGGACTAGGTTTGCCTTTTGGAATACAAATAAGCTGACCTACTTGCAACCTATCTGGATCGATGCCTGGATTAGCAGCTATTAATTCTGCCAAGCTAACATTATATTTCCTTGCAATTGAGTATAGGGTATCCCCAGGTCTTACTACGTAATACATACCATCGCAGGCTGGCCTTTCATCCCTAGGTATACAGATTACCTGACCGATTTGTAGGTTATTTGGATCTATTCCTGGATTTAGGGCCATTATTGCCTCTACTGTCGTATTATAGGTCCTAGCCAACTGCCATAGGGTGTCTCCCTGCTTGATGGTGTATTCAAAGGATCCGGCTGGACATCTGCGTGGCCTTTCTTCTGGGATACAGATTACCTGACCGATTTGTAGGTTGTTTGGATCTATTCCTGGATTTAGGGCCATTATGGCTTCTACTGTCGTATTATAGGTCCTGGCCAACTGCCATAGGGTGTCTCCCTGCTTGATGGTGTAT
>Ga0209537_1004324_pt1 | contig 12189 bp, 10 predicted proteins | sample BioPla4DNA1_FD_187698 | JGI IMG/M metagenome (GOLD analysis project Ga0209537, IMG submission 187698) | Biogas fermentation microbial communities from Germany - Plant 4 DNA1 (SPAdes) (version 2) | ecosystem: Engineered > Bioreactor > Anaerobic > Digestate | place: Bielefeld, North...
ATGTCTAAGCCAGTCAAAACAGATTTAGTTAAGCCCTATATGTTTAGGAAAGGATTTAGTGTGTTTTATAACTGCAATTCATCCCACGCTTACAGAAGTGGGAGTCTTCTTGCAGGAAAATGATAAAAATCGGCAGCTTAAGTTAGCTGCCACATATTAAGAGGGGCGAAAATAGGTTAAAGTGGCTTCTCTTTTATTTTTCTATTAATTCACATCAACCATATTTATATGAAATTTTTTGGGTATTTTTACCTTTTTGGTGTTTTTCGGTTATTTTTTGGTGGATATCTCTCAACAACTTCTGAATGAAATATATATGGTTTATCAACATCCATTTCTAACACAATGGAGTGATCTAGGTCTAACTTGATAAAAGAAGGTAGCGATAGTGAAAACTCCCATTTATCATTTGAAAGATAGAAATAGAGACCTCTGTTAGTATCGTAATATACACAAGCATCTGGATAATAATGATAAGTATATTTTGCTCTGTAGCCATGAGCTGGAGCCCATGGTGGTGGACCTTGATCTTTAGGTTTAGAATCTGAAACAGTTGTTCCTTTTACAAAGGAAATTTTAAGGAACTGACTATTTTTCTCTTGGTAAAAGTCTTGTGCATATATTATCGAAATGACTCCTATAACTAAAAATATCAATAATATTTTTTTCATGTTAATCATCTCCTTTTAAATATAACATTTGTTAAACTTTACACTTCTGATATAATCCTTCTTCATTTCTACATATTTATATCTTTTAGTCTATTTTTTATAAAAAATGAAATTCTACACTTAAAATTAGCTTTAATTCAAAATCGTATTTTTAAATTGTTTATTTCTATAGTTCTTTTCTATTTATATATTATTCCTTTATTCTGAATTTATGATTAAAATAATTATAGATTTTTTTGCTTAAATTGATCTGGCGAAACTTGGTTATTATCCTTGACTTTTATTTGATTATGTGTTATAGTTAACTAGAACACCTGACGTTAGATGATTTTAAAAAACTATCAATTCAGCAAAAATGTGCCTAAGGAAGAAATAGAATAAGAGAGTAAGCTTTAAAAGTATTTTAAATTGTAAATTTCACAACTTATTAAGAGGAAAAATATAATACTACAAGGAGATAGTTTATTGTCTAAAATTACTCGTTATCGTTTAGTTACATTAATAATTGCTTCTATTTTCTTTATATGGATTTTTATTGTTTCATCAACTTTCTTGAAGGTTATATTTGCTATTATAGCTGCGCTTTTTCTTTGCTATACCATTTTCGGAAAAAAGGTGAATTTTTTTATTTTTGTAGCCCTTTATTTCATAATTTCTTTGATAATTGTTATCATTTTTAGTATTATTAACCTGATAATGAAGATTTTCAAAATATCTTCGAATAATTCCTAGTGAACTACTCACCACTTACTCACATTCGTTGAAGTGGGAGCTTCTTGGTCAATAGCAGCAACCTGCCAAGTTTACCCAAGCTCTAAGGGTAGTTCCTACCCCAAATATTACCAAAACTATATTGCTAGTTTCAGCAAGTTTTTACTAGCATTTATGTCTCTATCATGGTGGCTTCCACATTCGGGACATGTCCATTCCCTGAGTACTAAATCTTTTACTTCTTTATTTTTATATCCACAATTAGAACATAACTGGCTGCTAGCGTAATCAGATGGCGCTATTATTATTTCTCTACCATACCATTTAGCTTTATATTCTAGCATGCTTCTAAATTCTGCCCACGATACTTCTGATAACTCTTTTGCTAGATTATGATTTTGTTGCATGTTTCTAACTTGCAAATCTTCTATGACTATTACTTGGTTCTCGTTAATAATCTTAGAAGATAATTTATGTAGAAAATCTTTTCTTTGGTTGACTATTTTTTCATGTAACTTTGCAACTTTAAGTCTTGCTCTATTTCTGTTTTTACTGCCTTTCTTTTTTCTTGATAAATCTCGTTGCAGTTTTTTTAATTTTTGTTCGGATTTCCTTAACCTTAAGCCCCATTCTTTTCACTACTTCATCTACCGGAATAGGTATAGGAGTACTTAATGCTTCCGGGCAAAATTCACTTAGAAAATCGGTAGCAACATCGTCAAACTGTTCCTTTTCTATAATTGGCACTAGATACTCAGACAGTCGGCCTAATTTGCTTTCTCTGTACTTGTTGTATATTGAAACAGAGTTGATTTGAAAATTCTGAATCCCGTCATCAAGGTCAGCTCTGCAGGAGATACGGAACCATTGTTCTATACCATCAGTCTCGCGATTCCTTCGTACTGTTTCTGCAATTTCAACTTCGGCAGAAACAATTACGTCAAATAAAATACTATTGCCTGGTGAATCGGTTATGTCAATCGTTATAATGTCAAAATCGGATAAAGCCGCTTCATCCGGCGATTGCACACGGTATGAGTTTGATTCCAGCTTATCCGGGTTGTCCTCAATATACTCGGACAATTCGTCAAAGATTTCATTATAATACATGTTTGCAATAACATCTCTGAACGAGCTGACACTTGCCATACCGTACCTCCAATTTAAATTTGACTAAACATAGATATCTATATGTAAATCTTTTTAACCAATATAGAGAGCCTTATTGACATAAAACGTTGACGTAATATTATTTCAAATACATTTTATGGATTTCTTCTATTAGCTAAAAAACCTAGAAGGCGTGTTGCGTGTTGCAATATTTCTTCTGCTTTTTCATTAAAAAGCTCTTCCGCCCATATTTTATCTACATTTCTAATCTCAGGATTGTTAAGGTTTAAAAAAGAAATTGTATCTTTTTCTGCTTGTAGTCTATCAATAGTTTCCTGTGTAACATTATCTAAATATGGCACATAAGTAGCACCAATATCATTGACCTCCATCTTTCGCATACCCTCTTGATCTTTTGAGGATACTTCACATATTAATTGATAGAAAACTGTAGACATCCATGTTGCCAATAAAAGTGCTTTTTCATATGTTGGGAGAGTACACACTACAAAATTAGTTGATACAAATACAGGTTCATCCGCCAAATAAATTCTTCCCGTTCTTCTTATTGCTCGTGGAATAAGAACCGAGTTCTCTCCAAATATTCCTCGGCTTTCTCTCTGTAATATTTTTATCCATGTTTCTCTATCCTTTTTATGTCGTTGCTGCTTACCATTTCTTTCTGGCAGCATATTATAAGCATCTATTATTTGCTCAATAATTTTTATATCGTTGATAGAAATATCTAAAAATTGGCTATCACCACCATTAATATTGAAGGAATTAAGCTTCGCATTTCTCATGCCCGCTCTAAATCGAAGTCCTTGATTTTGGAATTGACTATATAAATCTTCTCTGGAATCAAAGAAAATTATATCACTTCCACCAGTGTTTCCGGCTTGACCTCGTTTCATATTATAATTTAGACAAGACAACTTCACGAACTGAGGTGAACTTTCGAAGTATTCTTTGACGAATGATATGGCTTCAACCATTTCACTGTTAAGCATTCTCCATCCGTTTTCAATTTCTGCGCACAACTCATTCACAGGTATTTTCTTTGCAACTACACCAGGCATAATGGGCTGAAAACTCTCATTAAGATTGTAGTTTAGTGATTGCTCAAAGCGATGTATATCCAAATCTGGTATTTTTTCGTAACCTGCGACTACATCTACAAAATCCACAGGCTGCATCGCTTTACCTACTAGTATGCATGTATCCTTTGTAACATCATTAAAAATTTCATCTCCAGGATATGTAAAGACAACTCTTAAACCAAGATTGTTTAAAATTAAACTACGAATAATTTTTGCTTCAATTCCTCGTGCCATTAAATGGGTTTTTGGAAAAATACAGGCTATGGTTGTTCCTGGCCTAACCAAATAAGTTATTAACTCTAAAAAAGCAGCCTCTAACGGCATTTGGCCGATATTGGTACCTGTATCACGACCTGCAAGTTCTCTTATTCTACGATAGAACTCTTGTTTTCTTTCAACACAATTAATACCAGCAACAAATGGAGGATTCATTACAATCACTTTAACATTAGCAAAAAAATCTCTATCAAGATTTACGACATTTTTATTAAAAATCACAGGTGAATTATTATGAGAAATAGTCATCGCATAATTCAATCCTAATCTCAATGACAACAGTTCAAGTAATTTAGGATTATAATCATTTACTAATATCTGCTTTGGTGATAATCCAAATATCTCCACAGAAGAACTAATTAAATTTCCACTTCCTGCAGCAGGATCGCACAGAAATTCTCCTTCAGACAAGTTACCATTTACATATTTAGCTAAGGTTGCTACTAATCTTCCCAATTCTAGATCTGTAGCTACTTCGCCTTCATGTTCGTGTCCTTCAGAAACTATTTGATGAAGAATTCCAGCAATAGAATCTCCTGTTACATTTTGATTTCCAAAATCATACAGGTCAACAAGAATAGAGTTGTTAATTTTCACATTTTTTTCAAATGTTTTATCCGAATAATTAAAAATATCTTTAAAATTAACTCGAGCTGCCTCATCACAAATACGTGCAATATCATTATGAAAAATCCTAATATCTGGCAAATCATTGCGCTTAAGATATGTAAACGCACCTCTGATATACTCATACAGTAAAATTGCTAAATGACTCTTCCATTTTTTCGAATTGTTTTTTATGTGTTCCATATGAAAGGCAAATTCTTGTAAAGTTACAAGGTAATCGTAATGATTTGAGCAAAATGCATTTATACATTCTTTAAAATATTCGGTCAATTTTTTTGTAAAAGTCATCTCATCGTCTTTTTCAAAATTTCCAATTGAAATAAGACCGGGCTTTAGCATCTGCTGAAATACTCTTGGTCTATTTGCATCATATCGAAAAGCAAATGCATACTCTAAATTTGTTAATATATAGAAGGGTTTCTCAGAAATACCTGTATTCATTTGTACATAAGACATGGCTTGAAATTGATATCTTGCACTATGAACATCAGCAGGAGTACGTTTTACCTCAATAACACATAAATATTTACCTGTACTTTTATTCTGGATAACAAAATCCATCTCAAGTGAAGATGTATATTGATGATGAATAACTTTATACTGCATATCCTTTCCTGCCAAACGCAAAGCCTGATTTAATGCGCGTTCGCAAATAGGATGGTATTTATTAACTTCAGAATCAGAATATGAAATCCACATACTACTTACTCCTAAATATATTTTTTTAACTCATGTGCAATAATCTCAGCAAGCATTGGTGGAACAGCATTGCCAACAATTGTATTCCGACCTTGTTTACTTGTTGAAATTATAACATAAGAATCAGGAAATGATTGCAATCTCAAAGCCTCTCTTACAGTGATAAGTCTATCTTCACTATAATGAATATTGCAACCTACATTCGGTCTATTAAAATAAGTGTTAATGGTATAAGATGGTTTATCCGGAGATAGTCTGCCATAACAAGTAGTATGACCGCCCTCTTTTTGCAATCTTCTTATTCTTGCAGAGTTTACATCTTTAGGTACATCCATATAGTTTCCGCCCGGCTTAATATGTGAAATAATATATTTATCTAATTCACTCATTTGTGGTATAAAATGCTCGGTAACTTTATTTCCGGAACCAGAACGCATTCTTTTTTGATAATCATTTTGTGGCTCTATCTCATATGTAACATATCCATTTTCATCATCAATAGCTGCCGGTAAATCACCGAGTGCCTCCTGAACACTTACATATTTCTTTAAGCCGTCACCGTTTTCATTATGCGTAGGTTTAGGAAAAACAAATTTTTCCCCACTTTTTAGTCCAACTATAATTACTCTTTTACGTCTTTGAGGAATACCATAATCAGCAGCATTTATTATCTGCATTTCAACTTCATAACCAATCTTTTTAAACTCTTGTTTTAATAAATCGATAATTTTCTGTTTCTTTGCGTTCCTGGCTGATAATAGGCCTGTTACATTTTCAAATACAAATGCTTTCGGGGATACATGTTCAAGAATATGAATATACTTCCATACTAACTGACCTCTTTCGTCTTCAGTTTTTCTGTTCCCAGCAAGTGAAAAAGATTGGCATGGCGGTCCCCCGATTACAATATCTGCATAAGGAATAGTATTAATATCTATGTTATTTATATCAGAACATATAATGTGATCTCCTATATTTACCTTATATGTTGCAACAGCATTTTTGTCGTTATCAATTGCCCAGATAATCTTATATCCCTCTGCTACAAATCCTAAATCGAGACCGCCGCCACCCGAAAATAGGCTTATTACACTATTACTCATGCGCTGTCTCCCCTTCTAATCTTTGTTTTTTTATTGTAAAATAATTTTCTACAATAATTTCATAATTAACAACTGAATATTTTGCAATTATCTTTGTAATCTCACCGATTAAATCCTCATTTCCAGTAAAAACCAATTCTCTAGATAAAACCTTTAGTTGCTCTATTTCACTGTTTGAAAAAAGCGTAATATCTGGAAATTTCAATTCCTCAATATCGTAGCGTTGTAATTTCAATAACCCTGCCCCGTATTGCTTTCCAGCTTTTTCCAATTGAAAAAAAGTATAATAATTGTTTAAAAGAGCAAAAGCAAGAGTAGTATCAATCTTTGGCTTAATAATGTAGAAATTATCTCTTGCAAAACATCCGGTATTATTTATAACAAACTTCATATCGTTTCGTACAAAATAACTGAATAGGATGCCCGAACTATCAACTGGTCTTATCAAGTACCAAGACTCTGATTTATCTATTTTCGCTAAAAGCGACTTTGGCTTACCGGATAGCTTTATACGTTCTTTCCATTCTGATATATAATGTATAATTTCTGTCGTAAAACCAATGTCTTGGCGTGGTACAAATAAATAGTCGGTTTTAGCATTTGTTGTGCTATATCCTTTTATTGCTTTTGGTGTAGAAATTATTGGTACTAAATGCTCCTTCGATTTGTAATTTTTAAATGGTGGGTTTATGTACATTTCGTTACATCCAGTTGTTAGACCTCTTCTAACTGAGCCTATATTACAAAAGGAACTTCCAAATCCTAGTTCATTAATCGTTGAAACCATTTTAAGTGGTATAAGTTCTCCATTAACCATCTCCACTCTTTCTACAGTCGCTTCTATATTTACTACACCCTTTATTAGATGCAGAATAACAACTTCTACTAATGCATTTTTCTCAAATACGTCGCCTGTAATATGTATTTGCTTAATAAGTGTGCATTTTGAGTACAATGACTGCTCAAATTGTTTCCCGCTTTTTGCTTGCAACCAACTACTCGGAAAAATAACAACCATTTCTCCATTATCTTTTAATATATCAATTGCCTTAAATATAAAATACATATACATATTTGCGGTACTTGGCAATTCATTAAACAATTTATTTCTTCGTAAAACTCTTTTGGTAATTCCTAAAGGTGCTAAATCATCTATTTTTTCTTGCCTCACATATGGTGGATTCATAATAATACCATCGTATTTTATTTTAATGTCTGCTAATAAAAAGTCCTGATTATATAAATTCAATTCTGGATATTTTTGTTTAGTTGTAATATATAAATTACAATCTATTTCATATCCCTCAATGTTTCTATATCCATTAGAAATAGCTGCATGTAAAAAAACACCTTTACCAAAACACGGATCCAATAATAAAGCATCTTTTTTAAGCCGGAATAACGACACCATATATATAGCTACATTAATATTTGTAAAAACTTGCCCCAGATCCATTCTTAATCGCAACCTTAACCTTTCTCTAAATTACTTAATTGCACTTTTTCCGCTCTTAACCCACTCATCTATTTCAGAACGTTTGAACTTCCACAACTTACCTATTTTATGTGCGGGTATATCTGTTTTTTTTATCCAATTTCGAACGGTATCTTTTTTTACCCCTAAATAGACTGACACTTCTTCTATTCCAATCCAATTATCGTTAAATTGTTCGTTCATACATGTCACCTCAATAAAAACTTTACTTTAATTATATCGAAAATAAATTAAGTTATCAATGCAGTTTTTTTAATTTTTGTTCGGATTTCCTTAACCACTTAGGATTTTTAAATTTTTCTCCTTTAGATGTAATTGCAAAATCTTTAATGCCCAAATCTATGCCTACTTTATTAGTAGTTTGAGGTAATTTATTTATTTCTGTGTCTACTAAAATAGATATATAATATTTACCGCTTGGAGTTTTAGAAATAGTACAAGACCTAATCTCACCATTAAAAGATCTATGATACTTAATTTCGACCATGGATTTTAGCTTAGGTAGCTTAATATAACCATTTTCAATAAATATAGTGCCATTTTGATTATTTGTAGTATACGATTGTTTTGCTTTTTTACTTTTGAATTTTGGGAATCCTACGGATTTATTTCGAAAAAAGTTTTTATATGATTTTTCTAAATTAAGTTGTGCATTAGCTAATGATAGACTATCTACTTCTTTAAGCCAAGTATACTCTTCTTTATATTGCGCAGGTGTATTTTTTAGCATTTTTCCTGTCTCTTTGTAATACTTAATTTTGTCTTCTAACATTTTGTTATAAATAAACCTAACACATCCAAAACATTTGGCAAAATATTCCTGTTGTTCTTTATTTGGATATATTCTATATTTATAGGCTCTTAGCAAAACTAAACCTCCTTCCCTTGAGTTTCTATATATTTTTTTATTACTTCAATAGGGGCTCCACCTGTTGTAAGCAAGCAGTAGCTTCTTGACCAAAAGTGTCCTTTCCATAATTTTTGCCTTATTTCTGGAAATTCCTTCTTTATTAATCTACTGCTTGCACTTTTATATGCGTTTATAAATTTAGATAATTCGCTATTTGGATGTGCTTTGAATAATATATGAACATGATCTTTATCATGATTCCATTCTTGTAGTGTGATGTTATAATTGGATTGTATTTTTTCAAATATTTCTTTTAGTCTATTTGATATGGCGTCGTCAATAACCTTGCTCCTATATTTAGTTACTAAAACAAGATGATAATACAACAAGAATACTGAATGATTATTAGTGTCTAATTCCATTGTATTTCACAGCCTCTCTTTATGAATACTGACTATATTATAACTATACTATAAAGGAGAAGGCATGTCAAGCAAAATTCATCACCCACTTATAGAAGGGGGCGACTTCTTTTTTGATTTTTTGTTAAAAATTGTTAATCTCTTTATTCTAGGAAAGATAAATAATCGATATCTAAAAAACCACGACTTAAAAGTCGTGGTTTTTATATATTTATATAACCATATCTTTTTTTATAACATTTCCATTTTCATCATATAACTCAAAGTGAATCTTTTTTACTTTTATCATATTTTTCAGATCTTCCTTTTCCACTTGGATCTTAAAATCGTTAATATCTTTTAAAATTTCTATCTTCAAATGTCCGAATTCACCTTTTACAAAATTGTAGGTTAATCCATCATCATCATAATAAGTATACACTGCTTGTGATGTCACTAGCCCTACAATCCATAACTCGGTAATTTCTTTTTCACCCACATAATTCATTGGTTCAGTTAAAACTATTAAGTTATTTTCCTTTATAAAAAGTGGAATTTGGTTTAATTCAGCCTCAATGTAATAGTCTCCAGGTACATATACACTCATATTTCTTTCCTCAAATTTTGAAGCAGACCACTTAAGCCATTTTACATCGGGTAAATACACAAATCTGCCTTTTTTGTTTTGTTCATGAACCGGGGCAACCATCAAAGAATTACCATACATAAACTGGTCTTCGATATCTTTTTCTTTCTTTCCATCAAATACAAAAGATAAAGGTTTTATAAAAGGCTCTGATTCTTTTACACAATTCATATATTCAGAATATGTATAAGGTAAAAGTGCATATCGAAGTCTTATAGTATCCTTCATTATATTCAAAGATTCTTCATCAAATTGCCAAGGTTCTTGAGGTCTTGTATTTAAGGCAGAATGGTTCCTATAAAAAGGATTAAAAATTCCAAGTTGCATCCATCTTACCACTAATTCAGGAGAAGCATCTCCTCCAAAACCACCTATATCTGCACCTGTATAGAAAAATCCCATCATATTTAAAGATTGAAGCATCCTAATATTCACTAACATATGTTCCCACCAAGACATATTGTCGCCCATCCATATTGAGGCCATTCTATGAAGCCCTGGATAACTACTTCTCGATAATAAAAGCAGTCTTTCATTTGGTAAAAGAGTTTTTAAAGCCTCTGCAGTTGCTTCTGTCATTTTAAAACCGTATAAATTATGTACAAGATCATGGTTTATTAATGTTCCGTCATCTAATCTATGATAAAAACTTTTATAGTCTTCCCTATTATTAGGTATATTTTTAACAGCATCTTGAATTATAGATAATTTCTCTCCTAACCCATTTTCTTCCGCTTTAGCTTTTTCTAAAGACTCAAACAATTTCTGCACCCTAGTTGGGGTATAGAAAATTGAGGGTTCATTCATATCATTCCAAACACCTTTTACGCCCATATCTGTAAATATCTTGTATTGACTACCCCACCATTTTCTCGTCTTAGAATTTAAAAAATCAGGAAAATGAGTTAATCCTGGCCAAACAGCCGAAACAAAGTCTTCACCATTTTTATCTACACAAAAATATTTGTTTTTCTTCCCTTCTTCATATATATGATAACCCTCTTCTATCTTTACTCCAGGATCAATAATAGGAATAACTTTAATTCCCATGTTAGCCAAATCTCTAACCATTTCTTCGTAGTTTGGAAATGTTTCTCGATTGATGGTAAATACCTTATAACCATCCATATAGTCAATATCAGTAAATATCACATCTAGAGGTATACCAAGCTCCCTATACTTATTTGCAATATTTCTAATTTCTTCTTCAGTAAAATAACTCCATCTAGATTGCTGAAACCCAAAAGCCCATTTTGGAGGTATATAAGGTTTACCTGTTAAAGCAAAGTATTCTTTTATTATAGTCAATTTTTCATCACAATCAAATAAATAAACATCAAAATCCTTCGAAGTAATAGTAATTTTAATGTAGTCTTTATGAGTAAATCCTATATCAAAAATAATTTCAGATGGATAGTCAATAAACAATCCAAAAGATTGTTCCCCATCTAAGATCATAAAGGGGTGTGAACCATATAAAGCCTTTTTATCAGGAGTATGGTGCGGATCATCTGTAGCATAAAACTGATATATTTTTCCTCTTTTGTTTAAGGCACCTAAGGTTTCACCTAAACCATAAACAGCATCCCCTTTTTGCATCTGATAAATAAGGTTTGTTTCTTTATCATTCACTTCAATTTTAAAATATGGAATTGTAGAACTTTCTTGAAAATCATCTTCATTTAAATTTAAAATAATGGCACCGGTTTTAAAAGGCCGTCCACTTCTGTATAAGGTTGTTTGACTTGAAATTTGTAACTTCTTAAACATATTTCCTCCTCCTGTAAAAATATTATACTTACTTTAAGAATTCTAATACTATGATTTCATAAAAAATTTTAAATTGATTTTTCAAACACATCTTTCCAACTCTAATACTTACTAATAACTCTGGATTTATGTAATTTATTAGGTACCTTGTATAAAGGAGATAGGGGAGGGCTACGCCCTAGACCCCTAATAAAATTCTATAATTTATTTTTGGAAGATATCTTTTCTAGAGTCTATAAAATAGAATATAAAAGACTTATGATTATTATACCATTTCAAATTAAGAATCGCATTATGGTTGTAAAAAGTTATAAAGTTATCCATTCAATTCCAATAATTTCTTTTTCTTTTTTGCAGGGAAAGCCTATCATAAGCTCTTTTTTATCAAATTCTTTTTTTATTATTTCAATTTCTTCAAGATAAGTTTTTAAACAATCACTATCTTTTCTACATCTTTCTAGATCATCGATAACTAAAACAGCGTTAAAATCTTGACTCCAATGAGGTTCTCCCAAGCTTTTAGCCTTATCTATACTTAACGGAATAATTGAACCTTTCTTCAAAAATACGGGATGATACTTCTTAGAAATATAATATAACGGTTCTTCTTTGCTTTGTACCCATTCACCCTCCCATAAACTTAACCATGTTCCATAAGGTAACGTAATTTTATCTTCATCATATTGTTTAGAAATTTTTGGATAGACAATTATACTTCTACCAAAAAAAT
>Ga0209537_1004326_pt1 | contig 12182 bp, 13 predicted proteins | sample BioPla4DNA1_FD_187698 | JGI IMG/M metagenome (GOLD analysis project Ga0209537, IMG submission 187698) | Biogas fermentation microbial communities from Germany - Plant 4 DNA1 (SPAdes) (version 2) | ecosystem: Engineered > Bioreactor > Anaerobic > Digestate | place: Bielefeld, North...
ATGGTTATTACCTTATCGATAGTTTGATTGATGACTCTAAGACGAGTTATTTCTTTTTGAGTCATATTGAATGTCTCCTTTCGCATACATGACATTTTATCAGAATAAATTCAATATGACATTATCATAGAATAACTACACAAGGCTTTTCTTTTTACTTGACAAAATTTAAATTTGGTGGTATTATGTAAACAAAGAATTAGCACTCAATGATAAGGAGTGCTAATAATATGAAAAAATTCAGAAAAGGAGATGTTGTGAATGGCTGGTTTAAGACCATTTAATAGAAGGAATATCTTAAGTAGAGAAATTGGAAACTTCTATAATATGATCGATGACTTTTTCAATAACTGGCCCTATGAGGTAGGATTCACAGCAGGAACCTTTAGAATGGACGTAAGAGAAGATGACAATGAATATATCATAGAAGCAGAACTGCCTGGAGTACAAAAAGGAGAAATTGACATAGAATATAATGAGGGCAGGGTTACCATATCTGTAAACAGGAAGGAAATAATCGAAGCTGAACAGCATAATTATATTCATAAGGAAAGAAGACAGACTTCCATGAGTAGAAGCGTATACCTAGCAGATTCTAAGGAAGAAGGAATCAAGGCCACATTAGATAATGGTATCTTGAAGATAGTTGTTCCTAAGAAGGAAAGTGCTAAAAAATCACGTAGAATTGAAATTGAATAGTTTACCAACCTCCTCACCGGCGAAATCGGGAATAGCTCTCGATTTCGCTTTTTTATTAGCTTTTTGTGGTATAATATGGTTAATTTACAAAAAAAGGAGGAATATTATGAAAAAGACATCTAGATTTGCACTAATAGTCATTCTACTATTATTCATCAGTATACCTGCTAGTGCGGAAGCATTTAAGGTTGAACAATTTAAGGATGTAAACAAGGACCACCAATATTATGAAGAAATACATAAGATGGCTGCCTTGGATATTTTAAAGGGTCATGGTGGCTATTTTAAACCTGAGAATAACTTAACCAGAGCCCAGTTGGCTGTAATCTTAAATAGGTTAGATATAGATGCTTTGGAAAATAAGGAAGTAGAGATTTTAGATATAGAAGAAGACCAATGGTGGTATGAGGATGTAAAGGCTGTAGTAAACAAAGGCTTGATGAATCTAAGAGGGGGGAAATTTAACCCCAATATACCCGTAAGAGAAAAAGACTTAAGCTCACTGATAGAAAGGGGTACAAACCAGCTAGTTACAAGGGGGCAAATAGCTTACATATTAACTAATTACTTGGAAAGCATAGATGAGGAAATCCAAGAACTTAAGGTTGAAGTAATAGATTTAAAAAAAGAGGCTACTAAGGATGATATAAAGACTTTACTTGAAATTGATTATTTAGCAGGTGAAGTTACCATAGAGGAACTGGCCTCCTACCTAATGGAGGGTAAGGAACTAAGCTATGGTAATTATGAATACTATAGGAGTGAAATTGGGGTTAGTAATAGGAATGTCTTAAAGGCCTATAGCGAGGGCCTATTGGAAGAAGATATGCTGGAGGGAAGTGTAAGTCTAGGGGATCTATATAGGATAAGGGAAAATTTACAGTATCCCAAATATCCGGCTAGGCCGGAGTATAAGTTAATAAAGCAGGTGCCTATCCTAATGTACCACCAAATAGCTCCCCTGCCAGAAGGAGGTGCTTCCAGCCTATATATCCATCCTGATACCTTTATGGCCCAATTAGATGCCTTAAAAGAAAACGGTTACAACACCATTAGCATGGAGCAGCTTTACAATCATTGGAATAAAGGCTGGCCAATACCTGACAAGCCAATAATTTTAACCTTCGATGATGGTTATATGGCCCACTATACCATAGGACCTGAAGAATTGACTAGAAGGGGTATGACTGGAACCTTCTATTATATTACAAACCTTATTGGGGACAGGGGGCAGATTTTAAGGAAGATATATTTAGATGGGGTAGAAGTGGCAAGCCATACCATCCATCACGTAAAATCCACAGAACTGGATCTGGAGAGCTTAACCTATGAATACAAAGGGTCCAAGGAGGTTTTGGAAAGTTATATTGGGGATGAGGTAAGGCATTTTTCCTTCCCCCATGGAAAGTATAATGAGGATGCCATTTCTTTATTGGAGCAAATAGGATATAAGACGGCTACCACCACCAAGTATGGCATAGCCCATATGGACCAAGCTAATTATACCCTTCAGCGAATCTGGGTAGACTATAAGGATAGTCCGGAAAAATTATTAAATAAGATTAAATTTTAGAAAGAGTTAAGCTATGAGCTTAATTAGTAAAGGCTAGATTAGTTACGGCCATATGGCCACAAACCCTTCACAGTTTTTCCTTCCAAGTCTATGATTTCATCAGCAGGGTATTTGGCCATTTCTTCCCTACTGCCCACGGCTTTAATAATTCCATCCTCAATAAGCAAGGCTTCTTGGAAATTATTCTTTTCTATATAAATTTTTCCGTTAGTTAGGATCTTCCTCATACTCCAGCTCAAAAATAAATTTTCGTTAATTGAAATATATTTACAGGATACCATAAATCCAAGTTTAATAGTAATATTTAAGCAAGAATTCGACAGCTTTCACTTATGTGAAGAAAATTGAGTTTTTATGTTTTTTAAGGGTATAAAAAACAAAAGAGCAAATATTCTGACGCGGGGGGATTCTATGTATAAAATTGTCAATGATTTCCCAAATCAATTGATGCTGAAGGCTAAGGAGGGACCCTTCATTTCCCTATACCAACCTACCCATAGACAGAATCCAGAAAAGAGCCAGGACGTAATCCGATTTAAAAACCTAGTGAGACAGATGGAGGAGATGCTGGAGGAGACCTACCCTAGGAAGGAAATAGAGCCCATATTGGATATTTTCAACAGGCTTAGTGAGGATAAGGAGTTTTGGAAATTTACCTATGAAGGCTTAGGAATCTTATATGCAGAGGGACAAGCTATAATCTATAAGTTGAGAAGGTCCCTTAAGGAGTTGGTAGTGGTATCCCAAGAGAGCTTCTATATAAAGCCCTTAATTAGGAATTTCCAATCTGCAGACCGCTACCATGTATTAGGATTAAATAGAGAAGGTTTCACCATCTTCGAGGGAAATAGGTACGGCTTTGACGAGGTGGAACTAGGCCCCGATGTGCCTACCAACATTAAGGAAGTCTTAGGTGAAGATTATACCGATTCCTATATTACTGCTGGTTCCCAGGGCATCTTTCACGGTCACGGTAGCAGGAAGGAAGAGATTAAGAAGGATACGGAAAAATTCTTTAGGTTTGTGGACCGCTTTATGTTGGAAAACTTCTCCAAGAAGTATAGGCTGCCAGTAATCCTAGTGGCCTTGGGGGAATACCACACCCTATTTAGGAAAATCAGCCACAACCCATACCTCTTAGAGGAAGGCATCAGGATGAATTACGACATATTGACGGTGGATAGGCTCAAGGAGGCGGTATGGGAAATCATAGAGCCTATCTACTTAAATAAGACCAAGGAAGTAGTTACCAGGTTCCAAGAAGCCAGGGCTAGGTTTAACGGTTCCGATGACCTAGCTCAAATAGCAAGGGCCTGTGCAGAAAACAGGGTAGACACCATCATATTAGAAGCCGATAGGCTGATTCCCGGCAGGATCAAGCTGGAAAGTGGAACCATAGAGGAAGGGGACAAGGACCTACTACAATATGGAGACCTTTTAAATAATATGGCGGAGATAGTAATCAATAACGGAGGAAATGTGGTAATCCTACCTAAGGAAAGGATGCCTTCTGAAACGGGAGCGGCAGCCATATATAGATTCTAATATCCTCCCCAAAAGGATGGATAAAAGTGAATTTCAAGTAAATAGAAAGGCCCTATTAGAGCTATTTTCTCATGGGGCAAATCTTAGGGCCTTTATGGAGGAGCATGAATTAATAATCTATTCAGAGATAGAATCCCTGCCTGAAGAAAACCTTATAATTTTAGATTAATGTCCCTTGACCTTGACGTTACGTAATAGCCTATCCTATTAATTGGAGGTGGATTAATGGAATATACTATAAGCAAATTGGCTAAGATGTCTGGCATAAGCAGCCGTACCCTTAGGTATTATGATGAAATAGGCCTGCTTAAGCCTAAAAGGCTTAACCCAAATGGATACAGAATCTATGGAGAACTAGAGCTAAACCTCCTACAGCAAATCTTATTTTACAAGGAGTTAGGACTGGAATTAAATGAAATAAAGGACATTATCTACTCCCCCAGCTTCAACCTTGAAGAGGCTTTAGAGGAGCATTTAATTCATCTCCAAAGGGAAAAGGAAAGGATCGAATTATTAATCCAAAATGTTAATAAGACTATCCGATCATTGAAAGGAGAGGCTATTATGAAGGATACAGAAAAATTTGAAGGATTTAAAAAAGAGATGATTAAGAAGAACGAATTAGAGTATGGGGCAGAGGCAAGGGAAAAATACGGAGATGAGGCCGTAGATGCCTCAAATGCTAAATTGGCTAATGTAACTAAGGAAGAGTGGGAAAGCTTCCAAGAGCTAACAAGGGAATTAAACGAAAAGTTAAGGATAGCTACAAGGGAAGCCAGCCCAGGGGATGAACTAGCCCAGGAGGTATGTGAGCTACACCGTCAGTGGCTATGCTTCTTCTGGGAGGATGAAAACTATTCTAAGGAAGCCCACCTAGGCCTGGGTAGGATGTATGTAGAAGATGAAAGGTTTAAGAAATACTATGAGGATATAGCAGAAGGGGCAGCAGAATTCCTATATGAGGCCTTGAAGATTTATTGTAAATAAGCATCCGTTTTGGATGCTTTTTTTATATACATAAATTCATCTATATATGTTAATTTTTCTAAATATATATTCCACATATTTGATTAAGCATTGACTTAATTGAATAATTTGGTAAGATTTAATTAAGTGAGCACTTAATCAAGAAATTAGCTATTAAAATATTAAAGGAGATTAAGTAAGGTAATTTAAAGAAGATTAGGAGGGATAAAATGGATATGTTGTTGGTATTGAAGGCCTTGTCGGATAAAAATAGGTTTAAAATTTTAAATCTCTTATTAAGACATGACTACTGTGTAAGGGCCTTATCTAAAAAGCTGGGAATTTCCGAAGCAGCCGTATCCCAGCATCTGAAGGTATTAAGGAAGGCAGGCCTCTTGGTAGGGGAGAAGAAGGGATACTATATGCACTATAGGGTAAATGGGCAAGTTCTACTTAAGCTGGCAGCTATGCTGGAGGAGCTAGCTAGGATAGAGAGACAAGTTTAAGTAAACACAAAATGTAAATATAACTTTAGGTAGATACAAGTGTAGTAATGTAAATAAAAGTAAGTAAATACAAGTATGGTTATGTAAATACAGTATAGTTATGTAAAGTAAGTTAAGAAACATAAGTTGTTAAATCAAGGGAAAGGGGTTAGACCATGGCAATAGTCACTGTAAGAAATCTAAAGAAGGCCTATGGGGATTTTTATGCAGTAGATGGAATTTCCTTTGAAATAGAAGCTGGGGAGATCTTTGGCTTTCTGGGACCTAATGGAGCAGGTAAAACATCTACCATCAATATGTTAATAGGAATGTCTAGGCCAACAGAAGGAGAAATTATAATCGATGGCATCCGGTTAAAGGAGGATATTAAAAGGGCCCAAAGGATTATAGGGGTTGTGCCCGATGAAAGCAACCTATATGATGAGTTAAATGGATTTGAAAACCTATGTTTTTGTGCCTCCCTCTATGGCATTGGGAAGGGGGAGAGGGAAGAAAGGGCTAGGAAGCTCTTGAAGCTTTTTAAGCTGGAAGATGCAGCTGACCGCCCCTTTAGGGCATATTCCAAGGGGATGAAGAGGAGGCTTACTATTGCAGCTGCCATAATACATAATCCCAAGATATTATTTCTAGACGAACCTACCACCGGCATAGATGTGGAAAGTGCCAGGCAGATAAGGGATTTGTTACTAGCCTTAAGGAGGGAAGGTAAGACCATCTTCCTAACTACCCACTATCTGGAAGAGGCGGAGAGGATCTGCGATAGGATTGCTTTTATAGTAGGAGGGAAGATCGTAAAGATTAGTACCATGGATGAACTAATGAAGAATTCAGTACAAGGATATACTGTAAAACTATCCTTTGAGGCAGCTAAGAAAAGGCTAGAAGAAGTTAAGAATCATCTAGAAAGGAAATTTAATATGGATATTGATATAGAGGATGAGGATTCCTGTTTAATAAGAAGCAAGGAGGCCATTCCCTTATACCCCATATTGAAGGACCTAAATGATGAAGGTATAGCAGTCTTTGAAGCTAGGACTATCAAGCCTAGCTTAGGGGAAATCTTCTTAAGGATAACTGAAATAGAAGCCTCAGCTGGAAAGGTGGGAATGGATAGATGAGTACTGTGATTGCTTACTGGAATATATTGAGGAAGGATATTGAGAACTACTACCTAAAACCACCAAATATCAGTTGGGGAATTATATTTCCACTGTCTTGGACCCTGATGCAGCTGATTCGTTCTTCAGGCAATATTGAAATAATAGAACTTCTGCCAGGCCTGATGGCTATGAGCATCCTCTTTGGAACTACCTCCATGCTGGCGGTGACCATAACCTTCGAAAAAAGAGGCCGTTCCTTTGAAAGGCTGTTAATAGCACCTATTAGTATAGGCACTTTAGTTTGGGCTAAAATTTCTGGAGCCATAGTTTTCGGCATCATAAACGCCTTTGTGCCCCTTCTATTGGCAGCCTTACTGACCACTTTAGAGGGGATAAATTGGATAATGGTATTTATGGCCACCCTATTAATAGCAATTACATCGACCATGCTGGGCTTGATGATTGCCGTATCAGCCAAGGAGGTTTTCGAGGCCCAAACCATGTCCAACTTCTTTAGGTTTCCCATGTTATTTTTATGCGGCCTATTTATACCTCTAAGTCAGCTGCCTACAGTTTTAAGGCCTATATCCTATTTATTGCCCCTAACCTATGGAACGGACTTATTAAATGGAGCTATAAGGGGTAGTTCTATGCTGAATATCTATATAGATATCTTAATGCTAATTTTTTTCGCTATACTTTTATTCTACATCTGCCACAGAAATATAAACCGAAAGTGGATAAGGTAGAATTGTTATTAGTAGGGTAACAATATAATATAGCTAATGAATACAATATAGAAGAAAATAAATTTAATTTGACTTAATGTCTTACCCAATTTGTATGATGATATGTTGAAGATGATTTTATTTAAAATTATTGATAATTGTGGTAAAATAAATTATAATAGTTTTATTAATTATTTGGGAGAGTGATTGTTTTTGGATTCGGACGGTTTGTGGAAGGTTATAGTATTGATAATTTGTTTAGCCCTTTCTGCTACCTTTTCTGCTTCAGAAACGGCTCTTATGAGCTTAAGTAAGCTGCGTGTTCAGCAGATGCTAGAAAAGAAGGTCAAAGGGGCGGAGAGAGTTGATAAATTATTAAGCGATCCCAGCAAACTATTAAGTGCTATTTTAATCGGTAACAACGTTGTAAACATCGGTGCATCCTCATTGGCTACATCCATAGCCATTGATGTCTTTGGAAACACCGGTGTAGGAATAGCAACAGGTGTAATGACCCTGCTGGTCCTGATTTTTGGAGAAATAACTCCAAAAACTTTGGCAGCCCAGCATTCGGAAAAGATATCTTTAAAAATATCAGCTTTCGTTCAAATTGTAACTTATTTGGTAACCCCCATAAGCTTTATCTTGACTAAGGTAACCAACCTGCTAGTCAGAATCTTAGGTGGGGAAGTGGATGAGAGCCAGCCTTCTATAACCCAGGAGGAATTAAAGACCCTGGTTAGCGTCAGCCATAAGGAAGGTGTACTAGAAGGCGAAGAGAGGGATATGATTTACAATGTATTTGATTTTGGGGATTCTCAAGTCCACGACGTAATGGTATCCAGGACTGAGATGATAGCTATAGATGTGGAAATGGATTATGAGGAGATCTTAGAGGTCATCAATCAAGAACAGTACTCCAGGATTCCAGTCTATGAGGATACCATAGATAACATAATAGGGATTTTAAACGTTAAGGACCTGGTTTTATTGCAAATCAATAAGAAAGCTGAATTTAAATTAAGGGATTATATTCGTCAACCCTATTTCACCTATGAGTTTAAGTCCACTAAGGAATTATTTGAGGAGATGCGGGCTGAAAGGATCCATATGGCCATCGTCCTAGATGAATATGGTGGTGTTGAAGGTTTAGTAACTATTGAAGACTTAATAGAGGAAATAGTTGGGGATATAGAGGACGAATATGATAAGGAAATTCAGCAGATTGAAGTAATAGAAGATGATGAATACCTGGTAAATGGTAATGTTAGATTAGATGATTTAAACGACCTGATAGGAACCCATATAGAGTCGGAGGATTTCGATACTATTGCTGGTTTCGTAATCGGCCTTGTAGATAAGATACCTGAATTGGGAGAAGAAGTGGAATTTGAAAATATCCGATTTACCATTGAAAGTATAGATAGGAATAGGATAGAAAAGATTAGAATATCAACTTAGTATATGATAATTAGTTATATATAAAAAGTCCTTTTTTAAGGACTTTTTTCTTTTGCCAAAATCTAGCTGTTAAAATAAATATCTCCTGGGTATATAAGTACGGTATCTAAGTAGCTTGTTTAAATACTTTTCTATATCCCTTGTCTAAGTATCATATTAAGTTTATTTAAGGCTATTTAATTAGAATAAAAAATAATCTATAGGTTTAAGCTAAGGATAGCTTCCTAATTTTGTCAAACATTTAACAACAATTAAATCTAGGGATAGGCTTTTATATAATATCCCTGCGCCTCCTAGTATTACCACTAGTACTATCAGTCGTATTATCAGCAAGCTTACCACAAAAATATAAGAAAAAAGAAAAGCCTTTCAACTTTTATATATATAGAAAGGGATAAGTTGCAAATAAATATAATAAGCAATAAATCGACAAAATGAAAGGCTACAAAATGAGGAAGAATAGAATTACTTTATTTATATTAACTATTATAGCAATTGGGCTACCTTCACAGAAGGGGTAACTTTACAGGAGGGTAAGGAAATTGTTGAAAATATAATGACGGGTAAGTATAGCCAGGAGACGGTTTTAACGGAAAATGGCTTAATAGAAAGCTTTGGCATGAGTAGGTCTCCCGTTAGGGAAGCTTTGATAAGATTGTGCAATGATGATATATTATACAGCATTCCCAGATATGGCTATAAATTAAAGATTTGTGACCCAAAATACTTAAAGGAGATAGTCCGATTTAGGGCTGTAATAGAACCGGCATATTTGGATAAATATTTTGAGAGGATCACGGCAGATTGTATAAGGCGTATAAGGGAAAGGACCACCTTAGTAGCTGATGAAAAGTTTGAAACCCCTTCTGATTACTGGCAAAAAACTAGCAAGTTCCACATAGAGTTAGCATATTCCTACAGGTATCAATATTTTTATGATAGGAAGCTTGTAAATAACCATGAAAAGATTTTAAGGGCTATTGAGGCAGGAAATAAGGAGGAAGCTATAGCTTATTTGATTGAGGATATAAGCTCATTCTAGATTGTTTTTTTAATTTATCATAATAAGGGTAAAGAGCCTGCATCAGCAGGCCCTTTAGCTTAATAACCGTACATATTTGCCTCATCTTTAGTTCGTTGATAGGTTCCATGTGGATGCTCAGGGGGAGCATAGATGGAGTATAGCTTAAGGGGGACACAACCAGTATTTATTAGATTATGCCATTTTCCTGCAGGTATAAAGATTACATAATCCTCATAGACCCTCTCCCTATAATAGAGCTGGTCTCTGGAATCTCCCATCAAGACTAAACCTTGACCTTTTTCTATCCTGATGAATTGGTCGTGATCTGTATGAATCTCCAGCCCAATATCATCCCCTGGATCAATGCTCATGACCGTAAGTTGAAGGTAATTGCCGGTCCACAAGGCAACTCGGTAGTTGTAGTTCTGCTCCGTAGCATTTTTAATATTGACCACATAGGGATTTGGGCCATGGTCCCTTAGGGGGATACAGTCCTCCCAATAGTCAGGCCTTGAATCTGGCCTGTTCCAGCAATCATCCTTATATCTATCATCCCTATATCTATCGCCATTATACATAGTATCATCTCCTCATGGTCTTTTTAATTATTATATGCCCATGGGAAGTAGGAAGTGATAATATAAAGACAAACTATATGGTAGAACCCCTAGTTTTTTTCCTCATGTCATAGCCTAATTCATAGTATAGGTTGTTATTAAATTCAAAGGTCTTGATTACCTCCATACCTAGTTTTTCAGTATGGGCCTTGAAGGACCTCCTATTAACCGTATTTATAAAGGTAATCATAATGGGATAGCTGTCAGCCATCTGCCTTCTAGAGAATTCAAAGAGGTTTGGAAGAACCTCCGTACCCCTATAGGGCTTATCTATACAGATAGGGCCGTACTGGTAGGAGTTCTCAGTACTTAAGATTTGACCCAGAAATTCCGTATTAGGCAAGTCTTCAATCATATGCTGGAAGAGGGGCCATTCAGACCAGTAATCCCAGGAGGCAGCCATAGCATAGGCAATGACCCTATCCCCATCACAGGCTATGGCTAGGCCATTTTCCTCCTCTATTAACCTCTTAAACTGTTCTTCGGTAAATAAGGTGGTAACAAAACCGTCCTTCTTATCCTCTTCACTTATGGTGGATACATGGTACTTCTCTTGTAACTGGCTTATGGCTGGTATGTCTTCTAAAGTAGCATTTCTATAGTTCAAACTATCACCCCTAATATCTTTTAATACTATTTTATATGAGTGGGCAGGAGAAGTCTATGAAAATGCCTTTGTAAAAACGAAAGATATGGAAGATTATGTAATTTTATTTAGGAAATTTCAAAAACAGCTATAAATATGATATGTTAATCAGTAGCTTAAATAATGTTAAAAGTTGCTTAAGGTTAAAAATCCTTTTAAATTTGCTAACTACTGCTATAAATAATGATAAAATAATGGTATAAATTTATGTATAAAAAAGGAGCCTAGCAAACTTTTGAAGGTTTGCTAGGCTTTTAAAAACTACAATATAATGGAGTTAGATGTCGATGCCGCCATCTACCCTTATAAGTTGACCAGTTACGAATGATGAATCATCTGTAGCTAGGAATAAGGCTGCAGTGGCAATCTCTTCAGGTCTACCAACTTTTTTCAGTGGTGAACCTTCCTTTAGATGTTGAACTGCTGCTTCTCCACCTACACTTTCTACCATGGCCGTCATAATTGCACCTGGTAAGATGGCATTACAACGGATTTCAGGACCTAATTCCCAAGCCATGGACTTGGTTAAGCCAGCAATGGCATGTTTGCTGGACACATAGGCAGCAAAACCATGGTGTGCATGGGCCCCTGCTACTGAGCTTGTATTGATAATAACTCCCTTGCCCTTTTCCTTCATAACTGGAGCACAGAGTTGTGCCAATAGTAGAGGTGCTGTAACATTTACCCTAAAGGTATTTTCCCATTCTTCCAATGACAGATCCAATAGGGGTGTAATACTTAGCATGCCCGCATTGTTAAATAATATGTCAACTGTACCGTAAGTTTCCATAGTCTTATGGAAGATCTTCTTAACATCCTCTAGCTTGGTCATATCAGCTATAACGTAGATTGCCTCGTTACCCTCTGCCTTAATCTTATCTACTACTTCCTTAGCCCTTTCTTCATTCCTACCAGTAACTACTACCTTAGCGCCTTCTCTAGCGAACAATTCAGCTGTAGCCCTGCCCATACCAGAGGTGGAACCAGTAACGATAGCAACTTTACCCTTTAGTCTCATAAGAAGCCCTCCTAATAAATAAATTTTTAACAAACCTCTTATGTTAATTTTATAACAATAAACAATGTTAAATAATTTACAAAGATGCCATCTTAAGATAGATCTAATATCATATTTGTCATATACCATTAGTCATATATTATTAGTATTGATAAAGGTCTTTTTAACTATTCCAGGTAATATAAGCTAAGCTTTAGTAAAACTTTAGTTTTATAATATTCTTTACCATAAGCTATCTTCATGGTTAATAAGTTGGACATAAATAATAAATTGGAAGAAAATAAAATATAATGTAACTT
>Ga0209537_1004337_pt1 | contig 12156 bp, 7 predicted proteins | sample BioPla4DNA1_FD_187698 | JGI IMG/M metagenome (GOLD analysis project Ga0209537, IMG submission 187698) | Biogas fermentation microbial communities from Germany - Plant 4 DNA1 (SPAdes) (version 2) | ecosystem: Engineered > Bioreactor > Anaerobic > Digestate | place: Bielefeld, North...
GCTTTTCCCTGCTTTACACGGTACGGTCCTGGGCGAAGCACCCGTACTGGCCTTGGAAGATCCCCGCTTGTACGAATGCGACCTGGTTTTTTTGGCCGTTCCCCATGGCGTGGCCGCCGAAATGGCGCCGGACTTTTTAAACGCAGGTGCGAAAGTCATCGACCTGGGGGCCGACTTCCGCTTTAAAGACCCGGCCCTGTACGAAGCCTGGTATAAAGTCGCCCATCCGGCCCCCGAGTTACTAGCCGAAGCCGTCTACGGTTTACCGGAATTAAACCGCGAAGCGATCCGCGGTGCCCGGTTGATCGGCAATCCCGGGTGTTACCCCACCGCTATTTTACTTGGCGTCGCTCCTTTGCTGGTCCATGATCTTTTAGCCTCGCCACTAATCATCGCCGATGGGAAGTCGGGAGTTTCCGGCGCCGGACGTTCTCCCCGCTCGGATCTGCATTTTGCTGAAGTCACTGGCGATTTCCGCGCCTATGGCCTCCCTTACCACCGGCATATTCCCGAGGTGGAAGTTTATGCGGAAAAGCTGGGGAAGAAAGCGTGCAAAGTCTCCTTCACCCCGCATCTGGTCCCAATACCCCGGGGGATCTTGATGACCTTACACTTAGCGGGGAAACCGGGAGCCACCACTGCGGATTTAACCCGTGTGTTCCAGGATTTCTATGCGGATGAACCGATGGTCGCTGTGCTACCGGAGACCGCTCTTCCCCACACCAAAGCCGTTTTTGGCTCCAACCGCTGTCACCTTAGCGTCCGGGTGGACGAACGGACCGGCCAGATCATCGTCCTTTCCGCCCTCGACAACTTAGTCAAAGGTGCCGCCGGTCAGGCGATCCAAAACATGAACATCCTGTTTGCACTCCCGGAAACGACCGGCCTGACCGAGCTGGGAATTTGGCCGTAGGCTCCGCCTTTCCCGCTGGGGCCGGCAAATATGGATAATGAGGTGAAAGATATGAATCCTTTTGCACAAATAGCGGGCGGCGTAACCGCACCCCAAGGCTATCTTGCTTCTGGTCTGGCTTGTGGCCTTAAAAAATCCGGCAAACCCGACCTGGCCTTAGTTTATTCCGAACCGGTCGCCACCGGGGCGGCCGTCTTTACCACCAACAAAGTTAAAGCGGCTCCGGTTTTGGTCAGCCAGGAACACCTGACGCACCAACATAAACGGGCAGTCATCATCAACAGCGCCAATGCCAACGCCTGTGTCGGCCCCCGGGGGAAAGAAGACACCATGACCATTGCCTGCGCCCTCGCCGACTTATTGCAAGCCACTCCCGCCGAACTCTTCCTGGCGTCCACGGGGGTGATCGGCGTTCCCTTACCGGTACCACCAATCTTGGCCGCCCTTCCAACCTTAAAGGAAAACCTCTCGGCGGCGGGAGGAAACGACGCCGCGCGCGCGATTATGACCACCGATACCTTTACCAAAGAATACGCCGTGGCCTATCAGCACGACGGCCGTGAAATCCGTATCGGCGGAATGGCGAAAGGTTCAGGCATGATCGAACCCAACATGGCCACCATGCTGGCGGTGCTGACCACCGATGCGCCGGTTCCCCAAGCGGTCCTCCAACAGACGCTCCGCGCCGTGGTCGACCGGACCTTCAACCGCATTACCGTCGACGGCGATACCAGTACCAACGACTCGGTTTTCCTTTTGGCCAATGGGGCCGCCGGTGGACCGCTGATTAACGAAGGACCGGCTCTGGACGCATTTACACAGGCCCTCGAAGAAGTCTGCCGTCATTTAGCCTGGATGATCGTGAAAGACGGTGAAGGGGCGACCAAGTTTATCTCTGTCAAGGTCACCGGGGCCCGAAGCGAACAGGAAGCCGTGACCGCCGCCCGGGCCGTGGCCAACTCACCCCTGGTGAAGACCGCCTTTTACGGTGAAGATGCCAACTGGGGCCGGATCTTAGCAGCCGTTGGTTACGCCGGGATTGATTTTTCCCCGGCCCAAACCCAGATCCACCTGGGAGATCTGTTGGTCTACGACGGCACCGGTCTCTCCTTTGATGAAGAAGCGGCCAAACGGATCCTGCAAGAAAAGGAGATTACAGCCGCGATCAACCTAAACCAAGGCGGAGCGACCGCAACCATCTGGACCTGCGATCTCTCCCCAGAATATGTACGGATTAACGGTAGTTACCGTTCGTAAAGGTTCTTTTGGGCAAAAAGGGGGTATCACGATGGAAGCGTTTCAACAACGGGCCCAGGTGTTAATTGAGGCCATTCCGTACATCCGGAGTTTTCACGGGAAAACCTTTGTCATTAAATACGGCGGAAACGCCATGATCAACCCGGAGATCAAAAAAGCCGTCATGCTCGATATTATTCTCCTGAAATACCTCGGTCTCAACCCGGTGATCGTCCACGGCGGCGGCCCCGAGATCTCCGAGATGCTGAAAAAAGTCGGGATCAAAAGCAGTTTTCATCAGGGGTTACGCATTACCGACGCCGACACCATGGAGATCGTCAATATGGTGCTGGCGGGTAAGATCAACAAAGAACTGGTCTCCTTGATTAACCAGTTTGGCGGGAAGGCCGTCGGCCTTTCCGGGCAGGACAGCCAGCTCCTGGTCGCCCGGAAAAAGCGTCTCGACAACGAGCAGGTTGATCTGGGTTTTGTCGGGGAAGTGGAAGCCATCCAACCAGAACTATTACATATATTGATGGAAAAGAGCTATATTCCCATCGTGGCGACCATAGGCGTGGGAACCGACGGGGAAATCTACAACATCAATGCCGATACGGTCGCCGGTGAGTTGGCTGCGGCATTAAACGCCGAAAAATTGATTATTCTCACCGATACGGAAGGGATTTATGAAGACCCCCAAGACCCGTCCTCCCTCTTATCGATGATCAACATTGAAAAGGCCCGGACGATGATCCGCCGCGGGCAGATCGAAGGAGGAATGGTCCCGAAGGTCGAGGCCTGTATCTACGCCTTACAACATGGGGTCAGCCGCACCCATATTATCGACGGCCGCCGATTCCACACCCTCCTTTTGGAGGTCCTAACCGACCAGGGAATTGGCACCATGGTGGTATAGTGCGAAACTTAAGCGAGAGGAGGCGCTGGAGAAATGGAGATGTCCTCTTGGGTCGAGAGAGCCAATAAGGTCCTGACGAAGAACGTCGGGCGCTTACCGGTGGTCTTTTCCCGGGGTACCGACGCCAAATTATATGATGTTAACGGCCAGGAATACCTGGATTTCCTCAGCGGCATCGCCGTGCATGCCGTTGGCCATTCCCACCCGAATGTGGTGGCCGCCTTAAAGAAACAGGCGGAAAAGCTCATTCATGTCTCCAACTTCTTCTATCTGGAAGAACAGATCCTTTTAGCGGAGAAACTGGCCGCCCTTTCCGGCCTGGAGCGGGTGTTCTTTGCCAACAGTGGCGCTGAAGCCAACGAAGCTGCTATCAAACTGGCCCGCAAATACGGCCGAACCCGGATGGGCGGGAAGTACGAGATCATCACGGCTTACCATTCTTTCCACGGACGGACCATGGGGGCTTTGGCCGCCACCGGACAGCCCAAATACCAGGAGTCCTTCCGCCCGTTGCCCGACGGCTTCCGATATGCCCACTTTAATGAGCTGGACTCCTGGGAAGCGGCGATTACCCCACAAACCTGCGCCGTTCTCCTCGAATTGGTACAGGGGGAAGGCGGCGTTGTTCCGATCGATCCTGCTTTCTTCCACGGGCTGGCCGCCCTTTGCCAGCGCCATGGGCTACTGCTCATGATCGATGAGGTCCAGACCGGGCTGGGGCGGACCGGAAAGTACTTCGCCTGGGAACATTTGGGGATCAAGCCGGATATTATGACCTTGGCCAAGGCGCTGGGGGGCGGCCTTCCCCTCGGTGTGATGCTGGCCAAAGAAGAGGTGGCTACCGCCTTTGAACCCGGCGACCACAGTACCACTGTGGGCGGAGGCGGGATGGCCTTTGCCGCTGCTTTAGCTATCCTCCAAACCATGGAAGAGGAAAAGTTACCGGAGCGGGCTGCCCATTTAGGGGCGGAGTTAAAGGCCGAATTCCAGTCCTGGCAGCAAGAACTCACCATCATCAAAGAAGTCCGCGGCTGGGGACTGCTCCTCGCCCTTGAACTTTCCATCCCCGCCCAACCGGTGATGCGGGCCTGCCTCGAACAAGGGCTGATCATCAACGCGGTATCGCCAACGGCGCTACGCTTACTCCCCCCGTTGAATATCAGCAAAGCGGATCTGGACCGGGGCCTCACCATTTTAAAACAGGCCTTAGCCACAGCCGCAAAATAGTAAAGTATTAAGTTTAAACTAACCCTACTTTATTGAAGTAGGGTTTTTTACCGATCAGAGGATTAGACATCGTTGGTGTTCGGGGCCCATTGGTACCGGTCATTACTTTATAATTAATGGCATTAATGTCGAACACGAAAGCTTATATTCTCGAATTTTCTGACAAGGCGCGCGGCGGGAAGATCCTTTTTTGATCAAAGTTTGTAAACACCCACATAAAACCAGGAAAGCTATAACGAAGATTTTTGTTAATACTTTAGGGTATTATGCCGATAAATTGGATATATAGCTGTTTTCCGTTATTATCTTTTATTTAATACATAAAAGTAAAAAAAAGGGGGCACTATCTTGTCTAAAAAAAGAACCACCTCATTATTCTATAAGGTAATGCTAGTCTTGAATGCTTTCATTATCATCCCTGCTTTAATTATCTGTGTTATTGTTTATCGCCAGTTTACAAGGACAATCACCGCTGAAATTCGGGATAAACTGCAACAGGTTAGTGAAGAAAAACAGACCAAATTTAGTTCACAGCTAACCAACCTGCAAAACTTGGCTTACAATTTGGCCCGGGACAATTATGCCCTCGACTGCTTTGCCGAACTAAGAGCCACCAATACCATTGACCCCGACAAAATACACCGCATCAGTGCTAACTTGGAAAAGATTTACCAACAGGGGCAAGGGGTCTACGAAAACATCGGGTACTACTTTGACGGGCATGTTATTGCCGACGGGATCGGCGGGAAATCGACCCAAGAGATCAACCGTGAGAATAAGACCATCATCAATCTCATTCGACTATCCCCTACCACCAACCGTCCGGTCTTGGTAAACCGCATCAGTTATTATGAAGCGTCATCCGTCGCCAATACCTTTTTTATGGCCATTGAATTAAACAACGTAACCAACGCGATCATCAATAACGGTCAGAATGACACCATGAAAACAATCATTCTCGACGAAACCGGCCTAATCATTGCCTCCGATTACCAAGAATATATCATGACCTATAACTTCAAAACCAACGGCGATGATACAGCCCGGTTTTTTGCTACTATGGAAAACCGCCGTTCCGGGGTGGATTTTCTCACTTGGGAAGGCGAAAGGTACCTCGCGGCTTTTAGTAAAGACCCGGTCCATGGCTTTTATACGGTATCATACATTCCGGTCTCCGAATACAACAGTAAAGTCTACGGATTATTACAGACCATCATTGTCTTAGTCGGCTTCTGTGTGCTCTTAGGGTTCCTCGTTTCCTATCTGTTGACAAAGCGAACAATCGTCAATTCCTTGCGTGTACTGACCAAGGGAATCCAGGATATGAGTAAGGGCGATTTTTCCAACACCATCCAGATCAAGACTACCGATGAGATCGGTCAGATGGGAGCCGACCTAAATGCCATGAGTGAACAGCTTTCAAAGATGATCGGGATCTCCATGGAGACGGCCGAGCAGGTCTGGTCCGGCATGGAGGAGATTGCCAGAGGAAACCAAGATCTTTCTTCACGGTCCCAAGAGCAAGCCGCAACCCTCCAAGAGATCTCATCCACCATTGAAGAAATTACCACCGCTATTCAACAAACCGCAGTCAACTCGGAACAAGCCCGCGAACTCTCCTCCTCGACCCTGGAAGTGGTGGAAGAGAGCGAAGCATCGATCCATGATACGATCGAGGCCATGCACCAGATCAACGAAAGTAGTAAAATGATCGGCGACATCATCAAAGTAGTCAGTGATATTGCTTTCCAAACGAACCTGCTGGCCCTCAACGCCGCGGTAGAGGCGGCCCGCGCCGGAGAACAGGGACGGGGCTTTGCCGTCGTCGCTGCTGAAGTGCGTAATCTAGCCAGCCGGACCGCCGAATCTTCGAAAGAGATTGAAACGCTGATCAACGAAAGTGTAAACCGGGTAAACCGCGGAAATGAGGCCGTGCAAAAATCCAGTGCAATTTTGCAAAAGATCGTCCAGAATACAAAGCGTACTTCCGATGTAATCATAGAGATCGCCGCCGAAATGGGTGAACAGTCCGCCTCAGTAGAGCAGATTCAATCAGCAATCGAACAACTAAACCAAGTCACCCAGCAAAATGCCGCCCTGGCAGAAGAGATCACCGCCGCCAGTTCGGATTTGAGCACACAGGCAACGGAGCTTTCCCAAATGTTGCAAGCCTTCAAAATTCGGGAAACGAAATAACTCAAGCTGAACGCAGAATAATGAGGTGGCGAGTTCCGATCTTCCTTTTGAGAGATTTTCGGGTTATTGGTGCCTGATCCTATCTTTAAGTAGCAAGCCCTGATTGCCAAGGCAATCAGGGCTTTTTCATTTCTTATTTTAAAATCCCCCAAATTTTAGTCCAAGTTTTTCTGTTCGACGAAACAACCCAAATTCATATTAATCTAAATCTTCTAATTGGGAGGATATGTCTATTATGTAATCGAATGACTATAATTGGGAAGTAAAGGTTTGCTTCCCATAAATCATAAATATCGCATGGAGGTGGACTATCATGAATTCTCTCTTGGTAATGGTTGTTACGTTCGCCTTATACATCCTGGCGTACAATCTCTACGGAAAGCGGCTGGGTTCCAAGTTGTTCGAACTGGCAACCAAAAACATTACTCCGGCCGAAAAGATCAATGATGGTGTGGATTATGTTCCGACCAACAAGTTCATCCTCACCGGCCACCACTTTACCTCAATCGCGGGAACAGGCCCAATTGTCGGTCCGGTGCTTGGTGTCATCTGGGGATGGGTGCCGGCCCTTCTCTGGGTGATCTTCGGGTCGATCTTCGCCGGCGCCGTCCACGACTTGGGCGCTTTAGTCCTTTCAATGCGGCATGAAGGCAAGTCCATCGGTGATATCACCGGGTCGGTGATCAATCCGCGCACCAGGACGCTCTTCTTCCTGATTATCTTCTTCTGTCTCCTGATCGTAATCGCGATCTTCGCCATCTTGATGGCAAACCTTTTTGTCCAGTATCCCCAATGCGTCTTCCCAATCTGGACCGAAATTTTTATTGCTATGGGGTTGTCGTGGTATCTCTACCAAAAGAAGGGCAGTCTCCTTGTGGGCTCCATTGTGGCGATCACCCTAATGTACTTCACCATCTGGCTTGGTCTTTATCTTCCGCTTAGCCTTACTAATCAGACCTGGCTCGTCATTATCATGATTTACGTCTTCTTTGCTTCCACCATGCCGGTCCAGCGTTTGTTGCAGCCGCGCGACTACATTAACGCTCTGGAGCTGGGGGTAGCAATGGTCCTCTTGATTGTAGGCATCATCATCCGGCCCCTTCCCATCGTCGCCCCGGCGGTGATCTCATCTCCGGCCGGTGCACCGCCAATGTTCCCGTTTTTGTTTATTACGATCGCTTGTGGTGCAATATCCGGCTTCCACAGCTTGGTATCCAGCGGCACCAGCTCCAAGCAGCTTGATAAAGAACCATCGGCGCTGGCGGTTGGGTATGGTGCCATGCTTCTGGAGGCCGCCCTGGCGACACTGGTGATCTTAGCGGTCACCACCGGTGTTTCCAGGGTAGAATGGTTGAATACATATGCCCACTACGCACAAGTTCCGACCCTCCCCACTTTTGCGGAGGGAGGCGCGCGGATCGTTGGCGCGCTCGGGATCCCCAAAGCGTTCGCTTTAAACATCCTGGCGGTCTTTATGGTTAGCTTCGCCAGTACGACAATTGACACGGCCACCCGGCTGCAACGGTACGTCATCGCGGAGTTTGGTGATAGTGTTAAACAGAACTGGCTTACCAACAAATACTTCGCGGCTGGGATCGCGGTCGTCAGCGCCTACTTGATGGCCTTCCGGGGAAGCGCCAACCTAATCTGGCCGCTCTTTGGTGCCACCAACCAAATGCTCGCCGGCTTGGCGTTGCTCACCGTAACCGTGTATCTCGCGAAGAAAAACAAACCGATTCTCTACACCCTAATTCCTATGATCTTCATGATCGTTATGACGACCTGGGGTATGGTGGCCAATTTCCGTAGTTACCTGGCCGCAGGAAACATGCTTTTGACTGTGATCAATGGGCTAATCATTCTTTTAGAACTGTGGATGATTGTGGAAGCCGTAAATGTGCTCAGTAAATCTAGACAATCACCGCTTGATCTACCGGCGGAGACAGCATAAAAAATATGGCTGCCATATAAATATAAAGCAAAACATAGAAAAACACCTGCCTTCTGGCCAGGTGTTTTTTTATACCCCAACATATAGCACCATGATTTTTCAATCCTACTCCAAAAAGTTTCAACACATCATCATAGGTAGTCTAAAAACCCTTAACGACCAGGCATTGGCGAAAGTCTACTTTTCTATTACCTCTACCAGCTTAGTGGCAGCCGGAATTTTAACTAAAACGCGGCCATTATCTTGCGAAAAAGTGATCTCTTTACCATCAGCTCTGACCGCAGCCGCCTCCATTCCGTTAATCTTTAGCATAAAGTTTTCATAGGACCGTTCATAGCCAGCAGTAGTCTTTTCCAACTCAAGCAGAAGTTTGTCCCCGGCTAGACGCTGCATGAAACGATAAAGGTTAAACTCGCCGTCCCGGTACTTGAAGGTTTCCCCGTCATCCTGGTAATGCGTATAGCACCCCTCTCCTGGATAGACATCAAGAATAAGGTCGGATTGGTCCTTTTCGCCCACATAATTTTGGGCCTGGTAGTTAGGGATAATGCTCCCGGCCTTCATATAGATGGGGCAAACCGCAAGGGGGGTCTCCCGGATGATAGGTTGCTCCCCACGATACTTTTCCCCGGTCCAGTAATCAAACCACTCCCCGGCAGGCAAATAAACAACCCGGCGTCTTTGTCCTTGCTGGAGAACGGGAGCAACCAACAGATGCGCGCCCACCATAAACTGGTCATTTAACTCATAGGTCTCCGCATCATCCTGATAATCGAGGAACAATGGCCGGAGAACCGGGAGACCATTCTTTTCGCCTTGCCACATTAGATCGTAGAGATAGGGGAGGAGCTGGTAACGTAAGTTTATATACTTGCGGCAAATTGCCTCCACTTCGGCACCGAAAGCCCACGGCTCTTGATCCCGGGTATGCATGTTACTGTGGTTGCGGAAAAGCGGAGAAAAAATACCCAACTGAATCCATCTGGCCATTAACTCCCCGTTACAATCATAGCTAAACCCCCCCACATCGGTACCACAAAAGGAGAGTCCGCTGAGGCTTAAATTGAGTAACATGGGAACGGCCATGCGTAAATGCTCCCAATGGCTACAGTTGTCGCCCGTCCATACGGAAGAATACTTTTGGGTCCCGGCAAAGCAAGCGCGGGTAATCACAAAAGGCCGTTTCCCGGTTAGTGCGCTCAGCCCCTCATAAGTAGCTTTGCTCATCAGGTGTCCATAGACATTATGCATCTCCGCATGCACCGACGGATAACCGTCATTGGCAAAGACAACATCATCGGGGATCGGACCGTCGAAGCCGGCTGGTTCATTCATATCATTCCAGATTCCCGCCACCCCTTGTTCGGTGAGTCGCCGGTGCTTCCCCCCCCACCACCGACGCGCTTTGCTGTTGGAGAAATCAGGGTAGACCACATCTCCCGGCCACACCCGGTTTACATAGGGAATGCCATCTTTATCAAGCAAATAAAAGCCCTGCTCTAATCCTTCATCATAAACGAAGTATCCCTTTTCCTTCTTCACCCCGGGATCAATAATGGTCACCACTTTAAAGCCCATCTCTTTCAATTTGGCCACGCCCGCCTCAAAATCGGCAAACCTTTCCTGGTTCCAGGTAAACACCCGGTAATCATCCATATACTCGATATCCAGATGTATAACATCGCAGGGGATCTGCTTCGCCCGGAAGGTCTTGGCCACTTCCATCACCCGCTGCCAGCTATCATAGCTGTGCCGACTCTGTTGGTAACCAAGGGCCCACCGTTGCGGCAGAGGCGTAGTACCGGTTAAATAAGCATACCCGGCTAAAACTTGCTTCACCGTCGGACCATAAATGAAGTAGTAATTTAGATTACCGTCTTTGGCCCCGTAATAGAGATAGCGCTCATTCTCTTTGCCCAAATTAAAATAGGAATGGTAAGAATTGTCGAAGAAAAGACCGTAGGCCATGTTCTTCCGGAGCGTAAGCAAGAACGGAATCGATTTATACAGTTTTTCATAACTCTCCACATGGGGTGAGGGATCATCTGTATTCCACATCTGGTACTGATAACCCCGTTTATTGAGATGTCCGGTGTTTTCACCTAAACCGTAAAAATATTCATCACCAATGATCTCCTTTAAGACTTCCACCCGGTTACCCTGGATCGTTTCGATCGCTTTATGCCCTTCCTCTTCCATAAGGTGGGCGCTGCCCCTCCGCACAAAGGGGGCCCGCTCTCCACGGTAATCGCGGCAGATTACCTGGCCATCCTTGGTATAGAAATCAACCTTAAAATTCGTACCAACCTTAATCTGCAGCTGGTCGGTGGCGATTAGGAGATCCTCTGCATCCTTTTCCACCGCTAATTCCACGGCAACCCGCTTCTCCTCCTCGATGGCATGGGAAGGTTTCCTTTCGCCCCCTAGTGGCAGAAAAACATTGATGATCTCCGGCGTAATCGCTTCTACGATTGCTGAGATCTGTTCATAATCAATTACCACTTTATTCTTTTCAACATGATAACCGATAATCTTTCCGTACAAATTATTCACATCCTTTCTCCAATCTCTTCGCTGTACTGGCGCGCACTTTCAGTTCGACTGGCAAAAAAATACTCTGCTCCGGAACCGGCTCCCCATTAATCTGTGCTAACAATAAACCCGCCGCCATCATTCCTTTCTTGAATATATCCTGCCGGATGGTGGTTAGCGAAGGAATCATATACTCAGTGTAAAATATATCGTCGTAACCAACCACCGAGATGTCTTCCGGTACTTTTTTCCCCATCTCATTTAAGCCTTTAATTAAGCCCATTGCCCCAATATCAGAGAGAACAAAAGCCGCCGTCGCCTTTTCCGGAAGAACAGTTATCCTTTGGGCGGCATGGTAACCGCCCAACATACTACCGCCATTTTCCATCACCAAATGCGTATCATAGGCCAGCCCCGCTTCCGCCAAAGCCTTTTTGTATCCTAACAAGCGCTGGTATTCAACACCCCGGTCCGCCAGACGACCCATTACCAACACAATTCTGTCATGGCCTTGGCTGAGCAAATGCTTCGTCCCCAAATACCCGCCGAGCAGATCGTCATTATGGACCTGATAGATCCCCGGCTGTTCAATATAACTATCCATGAAGACGGTGGGAATTTTTAAATCCAAGATGTTCTGGTATAATGCAGAATCAGCGTTAATCCCTACAACAATCAACCCATCCACATTATGCCTTTTAACAAAGGATAGATCGTCATCCCGGTCTACTCTGGTGAGCATGACATTAAACGCTTGATCTTTGGTCCCCATCTCGACGCCACTGACTAATTGCCAGAAAAAAGGGTTCTCTTCAAAATCCCCTTTTTTTAAATAGGGAACAATCACGCTGATTAACTGGGTGTTTTTATTCTTTAACCCCCGCGCCAAGGTACTGGGGACGTAATTCCTCTCTTCGATAATCCGCCGAATTCGTTTGGCGGTCTCCTCCGACACTCGCCCGGTCCCGTTGAGGACGTTGGAGACCGTCGCCACCGATACACCCGCTTCTTTGGCAATATCCTTAATTGTGATCTTCATCTTACTCCACCTTGCTTAATCGTTTAATCATCTTGCAAAAAATAATAGACCTTTATCTAGGATGTACATATTTTAACCCCAGCTATAACATTTAAAATCGGTAAAGTCTTGCACTATCTGTATTTATGCTTTAATAACTTTAAAAA